>Ga0209606_1001459_pt1 | contig 29131 bp, 18 predicted proteins | sample AD_UKC057_MetaG_FD_184412 | JGI IMG/M metagenome (GOLD analysis project Ga0209606, IMG submission 184412) | Active sludge microbial communities of municipal wastewater-treating anaerobic digesters from USA - AD_UKC057_MetaG (SPAdes) (version 2) | ecosystem: Engineered > Bioreactor > Anaerobic >...
TGGTCCGCCTGTTCACCGTCCAGGCCGGCGAGGCGCCCGAGCTGGTGGACCAGATCGTCAGCACCGGGCGGCAGATCCTGATCTGCGCGGCGGTCTTTCAACTCTTCGATGCCCTGGGCATCGTGTACGTCGGGGCCCTGCGGGGCGCGGGCGACACCCGCTGGCCGATGGTCGCGACCATCCTCATGAGTTGGGGCGTTACCGTGGGCGGGGGGCTGGCGATGGTCCGCCTGTTTCCCGCCCTGGAGAGCCTGGGCCCGTGGATCGCCGCCAGCGTGTACGTCAGCGCCCTGGGGCTGCTGCTGGCGTGGCGCTTCGAGAGTGGGGCGTGGGAGAACATCGACCTGTTGCAGCGACAGGCGGTGGAGTCCAGCCCCGCCCCGCAGGAGGTCGCCCCCACGCTGCCCGAGTCGCTGCCGGCGCCCAGGCCTAAGGTGCCGGGCGCCAAAAGTCCCTCAACCGATCTCGGGCACTGACAGGGAGCGGCAGATCTTGCGGACCGGCAGATTGGGTATTTCGGTGTGACGCGGCACGGCTTCGGTGTGCCCGGTTTTCCGGATTGGTCCACAGAGAATGCGACCCGCCCTCTCGCTTGAGATAACATCCGTGGCGGCGCAGGTGCCTGAGGAGGTCCTTTCGCTTCATCCCACCTGTACCCGTTCGTGCGTTGCGGACCGGGGAATTCCCCGCATCCCGTCCTTGCGCCGGTCCTCCAGGATCAGCTCAATCGCCTGGCCCAGGTTCTTCAGGCACGAAGCCTTCGTCCGCCCTTGCCCGTTGGCCCCGGGAATCTCGGGACAATAGGCGATGTACCACTTGCCGTCCTGCTCCACGATCGCCCGGACCGCGTGCACGTGCGATGGGCCCGTGAATTCGGCGCAGCGGGGCGCGGGAGTCTTGCAGTTGCAGGGGGCTACGACTGGGCGGGCGGTTCCTGGCGGGCGCCTTGGGCGGCGTCCGGGCGGACGCGGCGCCAGAAGGCGCCCCACAGCCCCGACAGGGCGAATCCCAACGCCAGGGCCGCCGTCGCGACGAAGATGTCCAGCACGGCCGCCACCAGCAGAATGGCCAGTTTGACCAGGAACTCGAAAGGCTTCTTGCGCCGCAAGTACTGGTTGATCACGTGCGGGTAGCGGATGCGGGTGACCATCAACAGGCCCGACAGCAGCGTGGCCATGGGCAGGGCGACCACAACGAAGACCGAAACCCACGGAGTGGACTGCCAGCCGATCCGGTCGGGATTGACCAGGTGCTGGAGCAGCAGGACCAGGGAGGCGACCACGGCCGCCGCCGCAGGCGAGGGCAGGCCCGCGAACGACATGTGGGCCGACTCGTCTGGCTTGTTCTCGACGTTGAAACGGGCCAGGCGGAGGATGGCGCAGGCGAAATACACCGCCGCAATCGCCCAGAACAGACGATCGATGGGGGCGCTGCTGTGGAGGAACTCGATCCGCTCCATCTTGCCCCCGAACGCGGTGGCCACCGTGTGGAGCATGAGGACGGCCGGCGCGATGCCGAAGGTGACGGCGTCGCAGAGGCTGTCGAGCTGGGCCCCGAACTCGCTGGTGCGACGGGTCAGGCGGGCCACGCGACCGTCGAGCATGTCGAAGAGCATGCCCACGAAGATCGCCCCGGCTGCCTGGGTGAGCTTCCCCGCCGCCGACCAGTAGATGGAGGCAAAGCCGGCCAGGCCGTTGAGCAGGGTGCAGATGGCGGGCAGGGCGGCCGTCCCGCGGAGAATGCGTCGCCGAACGCGCCCGCGCCGGCGGTGAGGGACCTGCTCGGATTCAGTCATGTCGTCGTCTCCGTCGGCGAACCGGCTGCGGGGGCCGTCTGGACGCCCTCGCCGGCCGCCTGGGTCTCCGGCGCCGGGGCGCTGGCCAACAGAGACCGTCCCGCCTGGACCCGCTGGCCGAGACGGACCGCGATAGCGCCCGCCAGCTCGCAGGGCAGCAACAGTTCCAGACGCGAGCCGAACTTGATCATCCCGATCCGCTGCCCCGCCGTCAAGTCCTGGCCCGGCTTCAGGTCGGTCAGGATCCGCCGGGCCACCAGGCCCGCCACCTGGCGGACGACCACCGGATACTCCCGCCGGTCGCGCCGCACCCGGAGATGGATGGTGGCGGCCTCGTTGCGCTCCCCGGCCAGCGGGTCGCGGGCATCCAGGAACGCCCCTTTCTGGTGGTGGATTGACTCCACGCGCCCGTCGCACGGACTGCGGTTGACGTGCACGCTGAAGATGCTCATGAAGATGCCGATCTTCGTGCCCTCGCAGCCCAGCGGGCTGTCCGGGCCGACCGGCGTGATGTCGCTCACCGTGCCGTCCGCGGGGCTGACGAACCCTCCCTCGCTGCCCGGCGGCGCCGTGCGCTCCGGGTCGCGAAAGAACCACAGGACCCAGCCGTAGACCGCCGCCGGGGCGGCCAGCACCGTCAGCCAGACTGCGTGGGTCAGCGCAGCCAACACGCCCAGGCCCAGGCAGGCCAAGGCGAAAATCGCGGTCGAGATCACCAACTCCCGCCGCCCGTACGCGGTGAGTCCGCAGCAACCCATGGTTCGACTTCCTGAACGGACGAAGCTACAAAGCCCGCCGCGACATGTCAATGGCGACCGCGCTGTCCTTTGCACGAGTTCGAGTACGCGATGAGCAAACGAGCTCTCGCCCCGTTGTAACAGTGCCGGCCTGCCCGGAGTATGCACTACCAGAGCGCGTGAGTGGCCGACTGATCGAGGTCTGCGATCGTGGCGCCGGTCATGAACCTCGCGAACCTCGCGCTGCCTGGAAACAACCTGTCCGTTCAGAACCCGGGCCTGCGCAAGATTGCCATTGTCTTTCTGTCGCCCGGGGCCTAATATCGCGTTGTCGGTGTTGAAAGGAGAGCAGAGGTCCTCTTTGATTCGATCGGGTCGGTCCGCGAAGAACGGGGAAGGAAAGAAGGCCGTCCGCCGGACCGGCGGGCGGAAAGTTGTTGCGCCCTCCCGTGCATTGTCGCCAAGCCCGATCGTGCCCATGCGGGAATTGCTGTTGGCCTTCGAACTGACGACCGTGGGGGTCTGGCTGTGGGATAGCCGCACCAACGAGAACTTCACCAGCCCTTCCTATGCCAAGATGCTGGGCTACAGCCCCGGCGAGTTGGCCCCCCGGCTGGACACGTTCTTCGAACTGCTGCATCCGGATGACCGTGAGACAGTCGATCGCACGGTGACCGGGCAGCGCCCCGTTCCCGAGTCGTTCGAGATGGAGTTCAGGCTTCGCACCAGGGACGGGCGATGGAAGTGGATCCTCTCCCGGGGGCGAGTGGTCGAGCGGGACAAGAAGGGCCAGCCCGTGCGCCTGGCGGGCATTCACCTGGACATTCACGAGCGCAAGCTTGCCGAGCAGGCCCGCGCAGAGATGGAGAACCGCTACCGCACGCTGGTGGAGAATCAGCCCGACGCAGTCTGTCGCTGGCTGCCGGACACTACGCTCACCTTCGTCAGCGAGGGGTACTGCCGGTTCTACGGCCAGAGCCGGGAGCAGCTCTTGGGCCGGCCCTGGTTGGAACTGGTTCCCGAGGGGGCCCTGGCGGAAGTGAGGAAGAAGCTCCGCAGCCTGCGGCGCCGCCCCCGGGTGGTGCGGTACTCGCACCAGGCGATGGCGGTCGACGGGCGGGTGCGCTACCAGGAATGGGTGGACTGTCCGCTGTTCGATTCGCAGGGCCAATTGACGGAGTTCCAGTCGTTCGGGCGGGACGTTACCGGGCAGCGTCTGCTGGAGGACGCCCTGCGCCGCCACCAGGAGGACCTGGAGCGCCAGGTCCGTGAGCGGACGGCCAAGCTTCGCCAGTCGCTTCGCGATCGCAGCCGCCAGAACCGGCAGATCACGGAATATCAGAACCAGTTGCGGCTGTTGGCGGCGGAGCTGTCGCTGGCGGAGGACCGCGAGCGCAGGCGAATCGCCGCGGCGCTGCACGACGGGGTGCAGCAGAACCTGTTCGGCTTGCGGACGAAGGTGGACCTGCTTCAGCGCCTGCTGAAAGGCCGGCTGCAAGCCCAAACCGATGACCTGCTGGACCTGATCGGGCGGACGATGGAAGACGCCCGTTCGCTCACGCTGGAGGTCTATCCGCCGGTCTTGCACGAAGCGGGGCTGACAGCCGCCCTGGAGTGGTTGACGTCCCGCTTTGAAGCCGAGCAGGGCGTTTCCTGCCGCCTGGAGCACGAGGGCGCGGTGGAGTTGGCGGTGGACGTCCGCGGCATCCTGTTTCAGCACGTCCGGGAGCTGTTGAACAACGTTCGCAAGCATGCCCACGCCAGGCAGGTGGTGGTCCGCGTGCGGCGCGAGGGCGGGACGATGCGGATCTGGGTGCTGGACGACGGGAAGGGGTTCGACCCCGACTCGCTGGACAAGCAGGCGGACCACTTCGGGCTGTTCAGCATTCGAGAGCGGTTGAGGTCTCTCGGGGGCCGGATGAAGATTCTCTCCCGTCCGGGTTGCGGGTGTCAGGTGTGCATGAGCGTTCCGTTGCGGGCCAACCGAAAGAGGACTTCCAGTCGAAAGAGGGTGTCAGGTACATGAGCACGCGAGTATTGCTGGCAGATGATCACCAGATTGTCCTGGAGGGGTTGGGCGGGTTGCTGAGAGTCCAGGACGGCTGGGAGTTGGTGGGGACGGCCACCAGCGGACGCGAGGCGGTCGAGCTGGCTCGTCGGACCAGGCCGGATGTGGTCGTGATGGACGTGACCATGCCCGATCTGGACGGGGTGACCGCCACGCGGGCCATCCTCAGCGCCCGGCGCTCCACCCGGGTGCTGGCGCTGTCCATGCACTGCAGCGGCGAGATCGCCCTGCGGATGTTCCGCGCGGGCGCCCGAGGGTACGTGGTCAAGAGCAACTCCATCGAGGACATCCTCGTCGGCATCCGCGCCGTCGTCGATGGGCGGCGATACGTATCCCCGCTGCTGGCCGGAGAGCTGCCCCTCGAGCGACTGGAGGAACTCCTCCAGCAGGAATCGCCTGCTGACGCCCTGAGCAGGCGCGAACGAGAGGTTCTCTGTCTGGTCGCCCAGGGCATGAGCACCAAGCAGATCGCCGCCGAACTCCACGTGGCCAAGCGCACCATCGACTGGCACCGTCGAAACATCATGGACCGCGTGAACATCCGGACGGTGGCCGAGCTGACCAAGTTCGCCATCCGCGAGGGACTGACCACGCTGCAGGCGTAAGCGGCGCACGTGAAGTCCCCCTCGCGAGCAAGACTCTCCCCGGGTACGCCGGGGCCCGTCAGGCGGGATAGTGCTCCTCCACGACCGCCCGCCAGTCCTCTGGCGACTTGACGTCCACGAACGCCATCCGCACCTCCTTCGGATGCGGGTGCAGGCGGGCGTACTTGATGCCGAACTTCCGCATGATCCGCGGGCCTCGAAGCCGCCCGTACAGCTTGCACGCCGCATCGAGGTGCTCCAGCAGCAGTTCCCGCTGCTCGGCCAGGCTCGCTCGGTAGGGCTCCCGCCCGGCGGCCAGATCAGCCGCCTGGCGGAAGAACCACGGATTGCCCAGGCACCCCCGCGCGACCGCCGCCGCGTCCACGCCCGTCTGTTCGAGCATGGCCAGCGCGTCGGCCGGGCGAAGCACGTCGCCCGAGCCGATGATCGTCTTGTCCGCGAAGTGCTCCTTCACGCGGGCCAGCAGTTCCCAGTCGGCCCGTCCGGCGTACTTGGCCTCCACGCTGCGGGTGTGCAGCGTGAGGGCGTCGGCGCCGGCGTCGAAGGCGCCTTCGGCGATCCGCCAGAAGGCCTCGCATTCGTGGTCGGCCTCGTCGAAACTGCGCCGCACCTTCAGCGTCACGGGGCAGTCCACGGCTGCCCGCACCGCCCGCACGATCCGCAGCACCTGCTCGCTCTCGCGCATCATGTGCCCCCCGCGGCGGCGTGACAGCGCCTTGTGCACCGGGCAGGCGAAGTTCAGGTCGACCACGTCGAAGCCGATCTGTTCCATCGCCCGCGCCGCCTCGGCCATCACCTCCGGCTCGTTGCCGATCAACTGCCCGCCCACCGGATGGTCGCCCGGGTCCAGGCACAGCAGGCGGCTGCGAAGCTTGCCGTGGATCAGCGCGCAGCGGTCCAGCACCATCTCGCTGGTGCAATACTCCGCCCCCCTCTGCCGGCAGATAAGGCGGTAGGCCAGGTCGGTGTAGCCGGCCATCGGGGCCAGCACCACCGGAAAGCGCACGCGGACCGTGCCTATGCTAAATGGTCTCAACTCGCTCGCCATAGCCCCATCAGTATACCCGCGCGTCAGGTCGGGAGAAACGCGCGATCCGGAAACTCGGGCAGGATCGCCTGAGCCGCCGATCGCACAAGTCACCGGGGCTCGAGGCGCAGGTTGTCGATGTAGAACACGCTGCCTGGCTTGCCCACGCTGGAGAAGCCGAACCAGGTGAGGCGGCTGAACCGCTCGTCAGCGTAAGGAAGGGCCGTGAACGCTTGCGGCTTGGCGCCGGCGATCGTTACCGTCAGGTCGTACGTCCTGGCGGGGCGGGTAGTCGTGGCGGAGGCGGCCGGCGGGTCCATGTCCACCAGGAACTCCATCCGCACCCACGTTCCAGGCGGGACTCTCGCCAGCGTCTTGCCCCCCGCGACCAGGTCGCCGCTCTCCAGGACCCGCACAACCGGCCCGTCGGCATACTCCCGCCCGGGCACTTTGTAGTCGCGCAGACCCACGTACACGTCGGCGGGGTGAGCGGCGCTGCTCATCAGTTCGCAGACGAATCGTGCCTTGCCCCCCGTGTACCGCTGCGTTCCGTAGTAGACGTGCGGCTGGAAGCCGTGCGGCAGGTTGGGCGTCTTGGTCATCTTCAGCGACTGCTTGCCGCCGCCGGCCGCCTCCGTGCATACCTGGATCGCGTCCGGCCGGTCGCCCGGCGAGAGGTGCAGCGTGACAGGCGTCTTGCCGGCCTTGGTGGACTCGAAGTCCTCCACGAGCGGGCGCGGGGGCGGGGGCGGGGGCAGTTGCCCCGGGTCGAATATCGGCTGACGCGTCACGGCCTTCGGCCGGGCCGTCCAGGCGGGCTCTCCGTACAGTCCGGCCTTTTCGATTTCGATAGGCCGAAAGCCCATGGCCAGCGCGGGCGAGCCGGCCTTGAGGGCGAAGTCGCGCTTGGCTACATCGACGAAGAGCGGGTCGGCGATTCGCGAATCGGCGTCGCGGCCGGTCTTGCGCCACTCGTCCCAGCTCACGCCGCCAAAGAGCGGCGGCTTGGCGGACGTGTCCCAGTAGACGTTGCGATTGAACGCGGTCTTCGCGCGCAGCGGGCTGTAGTGGTCGCTGGTGATCTGCCCCTCGTCGCTGAGGACGATGTTCCCCTCGAACGTGTACGACAGATGCTCCTCGATTCGGCAGCAGCAGACCACGTGCTTGCCGCCGAAGGCGAAGATGTTGTTGCGGACGACGTTCTCGCGCCCGTAGTGCTGGGTGAACGCGCCGGCCCCGACGTCGTGGACGACGTTGTTCTCGACGAGAATGGTCGTCGAGCCCTCGTCGAGGTAGATCCCGCAGCCGCCGATGGGCATCTGCGGCGTGGGCCGCACGTCGTGCACGTGATTGTTGCGGATCATCGTGCCGGGCGAGACGCCCAGCGCGTAGATCCCGCCGCCGTCGCTGAAATAGCCGTTGCAGATGTGGTGGATGTGGTTGAACTCGATACGGTTGTGATTGGCGCTGCTGGGCGCGTAGCCCCACGAGTAGCCCGCCGACACGCCCAGGTGGTGAAAGTCGCTGATCTCGTTGTGGGTCACCTGGTTGTACGATGCCCGCCCGATCCACACGCCCTGGCTGCCGCGGAAGATGTGCGAGCCATCGTGGATGAAGCAGTTGTCGATCACGTTCCGCTCGACCGCCTGCCCCGCGGGCGGCCCGTGCGTTATGCCCACGTACACGCCCCCGCCGCCCAGGTCGTGCACGTGGCAGCGACGGATGACGTTGTCGGTGCAGCCGGCGCCCAGCCACACGCCGTTCTCGCCCGCGTGGGCGATCTCGCAGTTCTCGAAGGCCGCGTGGCGCAGTCCCTGGGCCTCGATCAGGGGCTTCTGCCCGGTCGCGCCCTGGTGGTCCACGGGCATGTCCGGCGCGATCAGCGCGTCGGTGTGCTGGAAGGAGACGCCCTCGAACCGCAGGTGCTCGACGTGCTTCTTCGCCGCGGGGTCGCCGCGAAAGGCCACCAGTGTCTGGCGCACGAATGGGGCGACAACCTCCGCCCTGGTCATGTCCTCGTCCGGCAGGGGCCAATACGTCAGCTCGCCGCTCTCGCGGTCGAGATACCACTCGCCCGGTGCGTCCAGGGCCTCGCCCACGTTCTCCACGTGGTAGCGGGTGTTGTACTCCCACCAGTGCCCGATGGGCCAGCCGGACCGCGGCGCCAGCCGCACGGCCCGCTCCCGCTCGTCCAGGGCGGTGATGAGATGGATCGACGTGGTCCACGAGTGATAGACGACGATCATGGCGTCGTCGAAGTTGCTCCAGCGGCGGATGTCGCCCGGGCGGTAAAGGAAGCCGCGCTTGGCCTCGATGTCGGCCGCCCACCACTTGGCCCGATCGTACGGGGCGAGGATGCCCTCGGTGTAGAAGAAGCCCTGGTTGGGCGTGCGGGCCCGCGTGCGCCGCTGTCCGTTCACGAAGAGTTGGTGGAAGTACCAGCGGCCCTCCTTGACGGCCGGCACGTTCGCCTTCCACCGCGCCCCGTCCGCCTTGCTCCAGCCCGTGACGGGTCTCCCGCCCGACAGCACGGGCCGCTGACCCGGGGCGGCCCTGTAGGTGATCGGCGCGTCGGCCGATCCGGAGTCCTCCGGGCCGAACTCCAGCGTCTTGTCCAGCCGGTAGGTCCCGCCGGCCAGCACGACCGTGACCGGCCCGGTGAGCGGACCCTTGGCCTTCATCGCCCGGACCGCGTCGCGAGCACGCTCGAGCGTGGCAAACGGCTGATCCGCAGTGCCGGCGCTGGTGTCCTTCCCGCTCGGGGCCACGAACAACCGAACGTTCTCAGCCGCGCCCGCTGCGCTCGGCAAAAGCAGCGATGCAAACAGGAATGCCGACGCGTTTCCCATTCTTCCCATGGAGTTCCATCGCTTCCGTGACAAACAACGAATAGCGAACAACGAACGACGATCACGGCCACATGGAGTTGATCGTCTCCACCGTCTTGTCGACGAGCACCTGCCCGCCCTCGGGCCCGACCTGGCTGGAGTGCACCACGGCGCTGTAATGCCCGCCGGCCACCGCCCGCTCGGTGGGCAGGTAGCCGCTCAATCCGCCGGTCAACTGCACCACGAACGTCTGCACCGCCTTGCTGCGGGCCTTGATCCGGATGCCGTAGTCGGTGAACAACTCAAAGGGGTTCGTGCAGATCGCGACATCGCCGATGCGAAGCACGTGCACCTCGATCTCCAGCGTCGGATGGGGCTCGCTCTTTTGGGCCTCGAAGCGGTCGACCGTCTTCTGGTACCACTCCATCTTGCGGTGGTGGCGGTCGGCGGCCTTGGGGTCCTTCTCGATCTGCGAAGCCGCCTCGGCGACAGCGGCCTTGGCCTCGGCGTATTCGGATTCGAGCACCAGCCGCATCGGCAGGCGGAGCGTCTGGACGCGGTGTGCGAACGCCACGTTGCTGTGGCTGTCCTGGCCGGCGGCCTCGTACGCCTCCTCGACCGCGCGATCGACCCGCCGGGCGATCTCCTCCAGCCGCGTCAGTCCGCGCAGGCGCATCATCCGCTCGTCGGAGGCCTTGCGGTACATCAGATGGGGCGACTGGTCGCCGGCTGCCCCGATCCATCCCAGGACGCACAACTCCTCGCCGAATCGTTTGCGCAGCAGTTGCCGGGCCGGGTGCCAGTAGTCGGCGTTGAGCGACGTGCGTCCCTCGACTTCCTGGGCCGGGCACGACACGTTCACCGCGGCGGCCAACAGCTTGCCTTGGGCGTCCCACGCCAGCAGCGTGTTCACGTCATGGTCCTCGTAGCCTTCAAGATGGCGGAAGTCCGCTCGGTCGGTCTTGCCGTACATCTGGGCCTTGCCGCTGGCGTAGGACGCCCGGCGGTTGTAGGCCACCACGGCATGGCCCAGTCCCCAGCCGACGCTGCCGACCTTGCGGGCCTTCCATGCCGCGGCCACGCCCTGGGCGAGGCGCTGGGCCAGGATCGCGCCGTACTCGTCCGCCTGCGTCACGCCCTTCGGAATCACGTACACGTTGCGCCGCAGCACCGGGGCGGTGTGCGTGTGGGTGGCCGAGATGAACAACTTGCTCACGTCCAGGTCCGGGACGACCTTGTGCGTTTCCTGGCGGACCAGTTCCAGCACATCCGGCGGGACGCCGACCACGTCGCAGGAGATCATGACGGCGTGGTCGAGGCCCTTGTCGCCCTCTCGCGATTCCAGCACGAGGATGCCGGCCTTGATGGGCGTCTCAGCCTTCTGGGCCACGCGGAGATGGAACTGCCCAGCCAGCGCGACCGGCAGGGGCGGGGTGATGTCCACCTCGATTGCTCCCACGTGCAGCTCGGCGGCGGGGGCGGAGTGAACCAGCAGACACAGCACGCAGGCGGTGAGAAGAAGTGATCTTGTCATGGGCGTTCTCCTGGCCCAAGAGGATAGTCTCACCTGGCAGGAAGATCAATCGCGGGATAGTCGACCTGCCTGCCGGCAGGTTCGCAGTCCGCAATTCGCAATCCGCAATCAGGAACACAGGGGCGCCCCGCACGAGGGGCAGCGCGAGCAGGCGCCGTCGATCTCTTCGAGCAGCGCCTGGCAGCGTGGGCAGAGGGCGTCGAGCTTCTCGGTGGTCATGGGCTGGCCCGTCCGGCAGCCGTCGCGGTAGACGGTCACGCCTTTGCAGCGGAGGTCGAAGGCGAGCTGGTAGACGTCTTCCACGTCCTTGAGGGTGGCGCCGGCGGGGAGGTTGATGGTCTTGGAGATGGCCCCGTCGACGTGCTCCTGGAAGACGGCCTGCATTCGAACGTGCCAGGCGGGGGCCACGTCGTGGGCGGTGACGAAGATCTCGCGGGTGCGGGCATCGAGGCCCTCGATGCAGCCCAGGCTTGTCCGCCCGGCCAGGCGGCGGGCCAGATCGTCATTCCAGATGCCGTGCCGTCGGGCGTAGCGCAGGAAGGGCCCGCAGAGGTCGAGCATCTCCTGCCCGCCCAGCACGTGGCGGTAGAAGGCCAGGGCGTAGACGGGCTCGATCCCGCCGGAGCAGCCGGCGATGAGGCTCAGCGTGCCGGTGGGGGCCACGGTGGTGACGGCTGCGTTGCGCATGGGGCGGTGATGGCGGACATCCCACACGCTGCCGGGCCAGTTGGCAAAGCACCCGCGCCGGCGGGCCAGTTCCTCGTCGGCGGCGAAGGCCTCGCGCGTGAACAACTCCGCCACTCGCCGCCCGAAGGCCAGGCCTTCCTCGCTGTCGTAGGGGATCTCCAGTTCCATCAAGGCGTCGGCCAGACCCATGACGCCCAGCCCGATCTTGCGGTTGCGGCGGCAGATGTCGGTCACGGCTGGGATGACGTAGTTGTTGACGTCGATGACGTCGTCGAGGAACCGGACGCCCAGACGGACGGTGCGGGAGAAGGCGGCCTCGTCGAGCCGTCCGTCGCGGACGAACTTGGAGACGTCCACCGAGCCGAGGTTGCAGGCCTCGTAATCCAGCAGGGGCTGCTCGCCGCAGGGGTTGGTGGCCTCGATCCGCCCGACTTGGGGGGTGGGGTTGTCGGCGTTGACGCGGTCGATGAAGCACAGCCCGGGCTCGCCGGTGGCCCACGCGCCCCGGACGATGCGGTCCCAGACCTGGCGGCTGGTGACGGCGTAGGGCGGGGCGGGGCGGCCGTCGTGGGGCGCCAGGTCGTGGATCGAGTAGGTGGCCACGTCCAGCCCGGCCGGGAGGGTATACCGCTCGCCCGTGTGAGGGTTGGTGACCACGTGCGGACGGTCGCCGTCGCTTCGCAGATCGCACATGAACGCGTCGGTGACCTTGACGGAGATGTTGAAGTTCTCGAACTCGCCCGGCCTTTCCTTGGCCGAGATGAATTTGAGAATGTCGGGGCGGTCGACGGACATCATGCCCATGTTGGCCCCGCGCCGGAACGCCCCCTGCTGGATGGCGCGGGTGGCCTCGCAAAAGACCCGCCAGAAGCTGATGGGCCCGCTGGTCGTGCCGCCCGAGGAGGCCACGTAATCGCCCGTGGGGCGGAGGCGGTCGAAGGAGAAGCCCGTGCCCCCGCCGGCCTTCTGGATCAGCGCGGTGTGCTTGACCGACTCGAAGATGGCGTCGATCGAGTCGTCGATAGGCAGCACGAAGCACGCGCTGAGCATTCCGAGCCGGCGTCCCGCGTTCATCAGCGTGGGGCTGTTGGGCAGGAACTCCGTGCGGGCCATCATCTCGTAGAAGTCGCGCTCGGTTTGCTCGACTTCAGCCGGCGAGGCCCCGTAGGCCGGCTCGGCAGCGGCCACCGCCCGGGCCACGCGCTGGAACATTCCGCCCGGCGTCTCGAGGAGCCGCCCGGAGATGTCCTTCCGCAAATACCGCGCCTCCAGCGCCCGCAGGGCATTGGGGGACAAAATGGGCTCGAATGTCTGCATTGGGTGACGCTTTGCTCTCCGACATTCTAACGCGCGGAATAGTGGACAGTGGATAGTGGATAGGGAAGAGAACAGGACGCGCTTGGCCATCCACTGTGCACGAACCACTATTACTCGTATCGCAGCGCGACGATCGGGTCCAGCCGGCTGGCGCGGAAGGCGGGGTAGAGCCCGCTGACCAGCCCGACGACGGTGGAGATGGCGATCGCCATGGCGACGGCCCACCACTGGAGGGCCGTGTCCAGCGCGAGCCAGTTGGCCACCACCTTGCCGCCGCCGACCATGAGCAGCCAACCCAGCCCCAGGCCGATCAGCCCGCCGCCCAGCGTGATCACCAGGGCCTCGATGAGGAACTGCTGGAGGATGTCGCGGTCCTTGGCCCCCAGGGCCTTGCGGATGCCGATCTCCCGCGTCCGCTCGGCCACCGTGGCCAGCATGATGTTCATGATCCCGATTCCGCCGACGATGAGGCTGATGGCCGCCACCATGCCCAGGAAGAGGGTGAGCCCGAGGCTGACCTTCTGGAAGGTGGCGAGGATCTGGGCGAGGTCGGCGATGGAGAAGTCGTCGGCTTCGTCATGACGGAGGCGGTGGCGCTGGCGGAGCAGGGAGGTCATCCTCTCCTTGACCGGGTCGATCTGGTCCTTCTCGGCCACCGCGACGGCGACGACGGCGAGGTAGTCTCGTCGCGGGGTGAGTTGGCGCATGGCCACGGTGTAGGGGATGAGGATGCGGTCGTCGGGGTTGTAGCCTCCCTGATCGCCGATGCGGGTGGTCAGGCCGATCACGCGGAAGTGCACGGTCTCGATGCGGAGTTCGCGCCCGATGGGGTCCTGGTCGCCGAAGAGGTCGTCGGCCAGCTTGGGCCCGATCACGCCCACGCGGGCCTGGCGGCGGACCTCGGCGTCGGTGAAGATCCGCCCGCGGGCGATCTGGATGTTCTGGATGTCGAACAGCGAGGGGGCGATGCCGACGATGGCGGCCGATCCGCTGGACTTGTTGCCCGCCTTGATGGTCCCGCCGTTCATGGCCATCGGGCTGACCGCTCGCACGCCGTCCAGGGCGAGAACGGCCTCGGCGTCCTCGACGGTCATCGTCTGGATCAGGGCCACCGGCGGCCCGTGCTTCTGGTGCGTGGCCCGCACGAACAGCACGTTGGTGCCCAGCGAGGAGATCTGGCTCTCGATGAACTGCCCGAAGGCCGAGCCCAGCGAGAGCATGGCGATGACCGCTCCCACGCCGATGATCACCCCCAGCATCGTCAGGATGCTGCGCAGCTTGTTGCTCGCCAGCGAGGCCAGGGCAATCTTCAGCGTTGTCCACAACATCCACATGGACTTGATTGTCCGTTGTCAATGGCCGCTTGACAATTGAATCCGCACGAGTCGCTGGTTGCCGCTGTCGAACACGACGGCCCGCCCGCCGCGGGCGGCCAGGGCGGCGGGGGCGCTGAGATGGGCCAGGTCGTCGCCCGCGCGGTCCGTCTGCCCGAACGTTCCCAGTAACTTCCGTCCGTCCAGCGACAGGCAGACGACGCGGTGGCGGGTGGCGTCGGCAACCCACAGCCGTCCCGATTCGCTCGCCAGGCGAATGCTGCCGCCAAGCTTCTCGCCCGGCCCTTCGCCCCAGGAGTTCCAGCGGGCGGTCTCTTTCCAGTCGGCCCCGTTGCGGGCAAGTTCGATGACCTGTCCGTCGCCGGCAGCCACGAGCTTGTCGTCCGAGAGGGCGGCCAGCGACGTCCACTCCTTGACCGGCTTGGCGGTCCTGACGGTCGTGGGGGCTGCGTCGCCTTCAGGGCGCCCGTCGCCGCCGACGCGGAAGCCTGCCAGACGCCCCTGGTTGTCCAGCACCAGCAGCGTGTGCCGGCCCTTCTCCTGGATGGCGGCGACGGCGACAGCCGACTTGGGCAGCGCACTGTTGCCCTCGATCTGCCAGACGCGGATTTCCTTGTCCAGCTTGCCGCAGAAGATGGAGCACTTGCCGTACTTCACGCCGTAGCCGACGACCGCGTCGTCGTCCCGCACGGCCAGACCGAAGACGCTGTCCGGCTCGGGGATGCCCCATCGCAGCGGGCTGGCCGGGCCGTCGTCCCAGTTCCACGAGCCGGCGCGGAACCAGGTCCGCCCCTCGCTGTCCAGGGCCAGCGCGGAACAGGCGCCGGCCGCCCCGATGCGCCGCACCACCTCGAATCGCAGGTCGTCGCCGTTCCAGGCCGCCAGGTGCAGCACGCCCGTGAGCCCGGAGATCGCGAACAGGTCGCCCCGCACGCGGGCCAGGCCGCGGGAGTTGACGATCTCCGCCTGCTCGGCCACGTGCCCGATGAACGAGCCGCTGTTGCCTCCCAGCACCACGCCCGGCGCCGGCTGGAGCGACGCGTCGAACCGCCGCAGCGTGCTGTGCCACGCGCTGCCGTACCAGTAGCCGTCCACCAGCAGCGGACGTTCGCCCGGCACGGGGCCCAGCAGCACCGGCGAGCCGCCGGCGACGACACGATGCAGCTTCCATTCCAGGTCCGCGCAGACGTTGCCCTCGGCGTCGAACGACACGCCCAGGTGCGGCTCAGACGGCAGGGTCGCCAGCGGTTTGGTCTTGCCCTCGGCGTTGACCAGGAACACGTCCTTGCCCTTGGACGCCGCCAGCCATCCGTCGCGGGCGGTCAGCGACAGGCGGTCGGCCGGCACGTTCAGCGGCCGGGCCGGCGTGCCCGGCTTGTCGTCCACGTTCAAGGCGTACAGGCCGTCGCCCAGCCGCAGGACGATCGTGTCGCCCAGCAGGGCGATGACGTCGGAGCCTCGATTGCCCCGCCCGCCGGCGATGGGATACGAGCCCAGCAGGCGCCCGTCGGGGGCATAGCGGTTAAGCGTGCCCGCGCCGCCGCGGTCCCACAGCGTGCCGTACTTGTCGACCACCACGCCGATGCCGCTGGCCTCTTCCGGGCCCAGCCGCACCAGCGTCTTGCCCTGCTCGCCGGAGTTGCCCAGGACGCCGGCGCAGCGAAGCGCCGTCGCGTCGGCGGCCGGAGCTACGGCCTGCAACAGGCCCAGCAGGACACAACCCAGTGTGAGTCCTCGCGTGCTCATTCCTTCACCTCCACCGTCAGATCTCCCCACAGGTTGGGCGAGAGCATGATCTCGCCGGGCACGTCGTTGACCAGGGCGGTGGCCTGGTTGGACCAGTAGTTTCGGTAGACGGTGGCCGTGCCTTCTGCGTCGCCGTAGAGCACGCCGAAGTCGCCCCGCAGCCCGTTGGGGAGGGGCGCCGGCAGGCCCAGGTCGGTCAACGGGACGGCCAGCTCCACCTGGTACGAGTCGCCGCGCCGCTGGACGGCGATGCGGGCGGAGGCCAGGCGGCGGACGCTGTCGACCTTCTCGCTGCGCCAGGGGCTCTGGAAGACCACGCCGTCGCTCGCGCCGCTCAGGCGGTGGCGGTACAGGACCGCGATGTTCTCCTTCTGGAACGGGGCGACCAGCAGCCGCAGGTCGCCCGGCACGGGGCCGCTGCGGCGCGGGTTGGCCCTGGCGTCCGTGCCGAGCTGGATGTCCACGCTGTCGCCCGTCTTGAACACCGCCTGCCAGTCCTTGCCGCCGTTGACCCACGGCGAGGCGTCGCGGACGGTCCAGGCCAGGTACAGCGTCTTGCCGTCGTGACCGGCCCGGACGCTGACGGGGAACCGCTCGCCGCGGTTCCAACTCGCCGCCGGCTCGCCGGGCCAGTCCTCCAGCTTGCCGTCGATGGCGGGCGGCGTGGCCAGATAGCGGATGGTCGCCTTGGCCGGGGCGGCTGCTGCGGCGGCCTGGCGGACCTGGTTGCGTTCGGCGGCTGTCACCTGCTCGGCGCTGACGGTCAACTCGCCGCCGCTTCGCGCCACCCGGTCCAGCCCTTCCACGCGGTAGATGCGGTACTCGATCCCGCCGCCCTGGTAGTAACAGGTTCCCGACTTCTCGTCGCGGCCGAAGGCCCCGCCGAAACACTCGCCGCCCAGGATGCCCACGCCCCCGGCCTGCGGGTTGCTCATCAGGCGGACGTCCGGGAACATCTCGTCGACGTACAGCCCGTCGCTGGTCATGAAGAACGCCCGCCCGTGGTTGCCGTTCATCGCCACCACGTCCGACCGCTCGTCCAGCGGGGCCGCGCCCGTGAAGAACAGCACGCCCTGCAACTCGCCCGCGCTGGGCAGCGGGGCCCGGTGCGAGCCGTGCACGTTCGACCAGCGGTTGGGATAGGTCCACAGCAGCCGGCCGTCCGGAGCGAACGCCTTCATCACCGGGTCGCTGTTGACGATCACGTTGCCGAAACGATCGGTCGTGCTTTCCACGTTGCAGTGGGTCAGGTCGATGGGTACGCCGGCCTTCACTGCGTCGTTCAGGGCGGGGTACCTGGGCGCGCCGGACGGATGCCAGCCGTCGGGTTTCAGTGTCACCAGCACCGTCTTGCCGTCCACCTTGCCCGCCACGCGGAGCGTGAGGTCGTGGAAGTCGTGTCCCCACCCCGAGCCGCCGAAGTTGTCGGCCGCGGTCGAGAACTCGATCTCGTCGGCCTGGAGTTCCCCGTCGCCGCTGCGGTCCACCCACATCATCCCAAAGCCGTGGGTCGGCTGGCCCGAGGTCCCGCGGGTGTACTTCTTGTCGGGGTAGGCCCGCCGGAAGGCCTCAACGAACGCCTCGGGCGGTTTCCAGTCGCAGGCGTAGGCGAACTGGTGGGCCGAGCTGACCATCGCGAGCGGCTTGAGCGTGTTGTCGCTCCGCAGCTCCTGGATCCACGTCGCCTTGCCGCACGCGATGACGAAGGTCCGTCCATCCTGTCGCCAGTAGCGATAGCTCCGCCCTTCCTTGCCGCCCAGGATCGCCAGCGGCTGGGCGGTCCCGGCGGTCATGTCCAGCTTGAACAGCGTCCCCTGGCCGAACCAGCGCGAGGCGTCGGTGGGGTCGAAACCGGCCCCGGACGCCCCGTAGGAGGTGGGGCCGAAGAACTCCTTCCAGACGTTGCCGCTCGCGATGTCGAACGCCGCCAGCCGCTTGGGCGTCCAGCGACCCGATTCGGTGATCCACAGATGCCCGTCCGGCGAGAGTACGAGCCCGGCTGGGTTGTCCAGCCGGCGCGGGTCGTAGGGCCCGCTCTTGATCCCGCCGGCCAGGCCGACTGCGGCCGTCTGCTTTCCGGCGGAGTCGAAGACACGGACGGTGTGCGACTCGGCGTCGCTGACGAAGAAGCGCCCCTCCGTCGCGACGGCCAGACCCGCGGGCCTGCCCGGGAGCGTGGCGATCTCTCGGCTGAGGCTTCCCTTGGACGCGTCCAACTCGACCAGTTTCGACCCGGAAAGGGCGAAGAGCCTGTCCCTGCCGGCTGCCAGGGCAACCGGGTCAGGCAGGCCGAACGTCCGCTCGACGGCGCCCGTGGCCGGATCGATCACGAGCACCGCGTTCTCGCCCGCGTCGGCCAGGTACAGCTTGCCGCTCAGCAGCGCCAACCCTGCCAGGGCCAGGCGGTCGAGCCGCTTGTCGGGCGAGCCCGGGCCGACGCTGTAGCGGCGGATCTCGGCGGATCGCGATTTGCCGTACTCCTTGAACGCCCCGGCGGCCAGGTCGACCCGCAGCAGCGTGATTTTGTACTCCGCCTGCCAGTTGGGCTTGGAGCGGTCGACGTGCTGGCCCCAGAAGCTGCCGTCGTAGGCGGCGTAGAGGGACTTGTCGTCGGCGGCCAGGGCGACGCGATTGAGGCCCGTGCCGTGCGGGGCGTTGAAGCCGCGGACCATGCGGCCGTCCGGATCGAGCTGCACGAGCTGGTAGCCGCCCTCGGAGACCGGCGTGCCGAAGAACAGGCACTTGCCGTTGGTGGCGGCGGCGTGGAACGTGCCGTGGTTCGATCCGGGCCCGTCGCAGAAGGACATGACGTACCGGGGCCTCAGGCCCGGGTGGGCCAGGGCCCGCCAGCGGTAGCGGCCGGGGGGCTGGATGCGCCCGGCGTCGTCGGCAGCGTCCCAGACGATGCGGTGGGGGCCCTTGGCCATCGTCCGTCCGCCCATCAGGTTCCGCACGCGATTGCCCCGCTCGTCTTCGATGACGACCGTCGCCTTGCCTTCCACCGGCTGATCGAGGGTGAAGGCGATCTGGAGACGCCGGTCGGCGAGCATCTTCTCGAACTCGCCCAGGTGGATCGGCTGCCAGCGGTCGGTCGAGGCCAGGCCGGCATGAGGAGCCAGCGCGGCGCCCTGGAGGAACGACTCCCGCTGACGGGGCAGGCCGTTCGGCCCGCCGGACCACTCGACGGCCAAGGCCATCCGCAGGCGGTCCCACCCGGCCGGGCCGGCCACCAGTTTGTCCGCCGGCACGGTGAAGGCGAAGAACGTTCGGCCATCCGCCTTGCGGACGCGGGCGTCGGTGCCGCCCAGCCGCACTTCGCGGTCGGCGGCCAGGCCCAGTTCGACGGCCACGCCCTCGTCGACGTCCGGGCGGAACCAGTCCACCGCCACCACCGCTTCCAGGGCGCCGCCTCCGCGGTCCAGTGCGTAGGCCACGCGCGGCGAGGCCGCGGTCGAAACGAGCACCAGGTCCGCCTCTCCAGTCTCCGCACGACACGCACCGGCCCAAAGGGCCGGCAGAAACAGTATCCACGTCAACCGATGGTCCCGCATGAATGCCTTTCTCTGTTGTGCAAGGGGCAAAGTGTACCACGCAGACGGATGGGAAGCATGGGAAGAATGAGCAAGGCCGCACGGGCTGCCGGGTCCCTGCGAGGGTCTCGCAGGCTGTATATTTCGCACGATCCCAAGGCGTACGACCGCCCGGCGAGTCAAAAAAAGACAGGCATTCCGTCCCGCGTACGCGGTACAGTAGGCGGCACATGAGGTCTAGGAACAAGGCCGCGAACGATCCGTCCGCCGCGTTCGGCCCGCGTTGCTCGGGCGGGACCAGGGGCGTTGTCTTGCTTGCGCTGGCGGCGGCGGCCCTGGCAGGGCTGTCGGTATGGGTGCTCACGCAATCGGCCCGGCCGTCGGGGAAGACGATCTCGTCTCCCCAGGCGGAGAGCGACCGGGCTGCTCCCGATTCGGCGCCGGCTGGGTCGTCTCTGCCTGCGTCCCCGGCGTCGGTCGCGTCGGCCGTCTGCGTCGAGTGCCACAAGGTCTTCCACGACAAGTGGAGCACATCCCGCCACGGGCTGGCGATGCAGCCGTTCTCGGCTGACCTGGCCCGGCGCGACCTGACGGAGCCGTGCCCGCCGATCGAGGTGACGAAGGTCAAGTACACCGCCCACGTCGGTGAAGGCGAGGGGTTCATCCAGGAGGAAGGCCCCGAGGGGGCGAAGCGGTATCCCATCGCGCACGTGATGGGCGGCAAGAACGTCTACTACTTCCTTACGCCCTGGACGCGGGGGCGTCTCCAGGTGCTGCCCCTGGCCTACGACATGCGGCACAAGCAGTGGTTTGACACGGCCGCCAGCGCCATCCGCCACTTTCCGGGGGCATCCGACCAGGCCCTGGACTGGCGCGACCCGATGTACACGTTCAACACGTCCTGCCACGGCTGCCACGTCAGCCAGATCCTCACCAACTACGACCTGGCCAGCGACACGTACCGCACGACCTGGTCCGAGGCGGGCATCAACTGCGAGACGTGTCACGGCCCGGCCGGCGAGCACGTCCGCCTGTGCCGCTCCCTTGCGCCCGGGCAAAAGCCCGCCGATCCCCAGATCGTCAGCCCTCTCAAGTTCAGCGTCACCCAGCAGAACGACGCCTGCGCGAGTTGCCACGCCAAGGCGGGGCACATCACCCACGCCTTCCAGCCCGGCGGGCGGTTCTTCGACCACTTCGACCTGACCACCTACGAGAGCCTCGACTACCACGTCGACGGGCGCGACCTGGGCGAGAACTACACGTTCACGAGCTGGCTGCGCAGCCCGTGCGGGCTCTCCGGCAAGCTGAGCTGCCTGCACTGCCACACCTCCAGCGGGCGATATCGCTTCCAGGGCGACAAGGCCAACGACGCCTGTCTGCCCTGCCACGCCGAGCGGGTGGCCGCCGCGCCCGCCCACACGCGACACAAGGCGGGCACGCCCGGCGGGCGGTGCGTCGACTGCCACATGCCCATGACCGACTTCGCCCGCATGCGCCGTAGCGACCACTCCATGCTCCCGCCCACGCCGGCGGCGACCCTGGCCCACAAGTCGCCCAACGCCTGCACCATCTGCCACGCCAAGGAAGGACCCGCCTGGGCCGACGAGCACGTGCGCAAGTGGCACAAGGACGACTACCAGGCCCCGGTCCTGCGCCGCGCCGCCCTGGTCGCCGCCGCCCGACGCTGCGACTGGACCCAACTGGGGCAGATGGGCGAGGAGTTGATCGGCCCCGGCCGGGACCGGATCGTCGCCTCCTCGCTGGCCCGCCTGATGGCGACATGTTCCAGCGACGACAAGCTGCCCGTGCTGTTGGAGGCGATCAAGGACCGCTCGCCGCTGGTGCGGGCGTCGGCGGCCATGGGAGTGGGGGCCTCGGGCGATCCGAAAGTCGTGTCAGCCCTGGTGCGGGCGACCGGCGACGACTTCCGCCTGGTCCGCATCCGGGCCGCCTCGGTCCTGGCGGGCCTGCCCCCGACGTCGTTGCCGCCCGCCGACCGCACGCGCGTGTCGGCCGCCCTGAAGGAACTGGAGGCTTCGCTGCGGGCCCGCAGCGACGACTGGGCCTCGCAGTACAACCTGGGCAACCTTTTCAGCGACCTGGGGCGGCTGGAAGAGGCCCTGACCGCGTACGACCTGGCGGCGCGATTCCGCCCGGACGCCGTCCAGCCGCTGGTGAATGCCGCCATCGTCCAGGCCCGCCTGGGGCGCACCGAGCAGGCCGACCAGGCCCTGGCCAAGGCGGTGGCGATCCAGCCGAAGAACGCAGCCGCCCTGTTCAATCTGGCCCTCCTGCGGGCTGAGCAGGGCAAGAACGAGCAGGCCGAGCAGCACCTCCGGGCCGCCCTGCAGGCCGAGCCGACCATGGCCCAGGCGGCCTTCAACCTGGGCGTGCTGATCTCGAAGGACCGGCCCGCCGAGGCGATCGAGTGGTGCCGCAAGGCCGCCGCCCTGCGACAAGACGAGCCGCGCTACGCCTACACGCTGGCGTTCCTGCTGGTCGAGGCGGGGCAGACGAGCGAGGCCGCCGAGCGGCTGAGGGACCTGCTGGGGCGGCATCCGGAGTACCTCGACGCTTATCACCTGCTGGGTGACCTCTACGCCCGGGCGGGCAAGAAGCAGGAGGCCGCCCAGGTCTATCGCCAGGCGCTGCTGCGTCCGTCGCTGCCGCCGCAGGAGCGGGCCAGGCTCCAGGCACAACTGCGCGCCCTGCAAGGCGGGTGAGGATGCGGCCGCGGGCCGCCAGTCGGTTGACAACCGCCCAGGGCGAAACGACAATCCACATTCACCAGTCGTGTAACAGAGAAAGGACCGCATATGGAGGCCAACCCGGCCCTGGGCGTCATGCTGCACGCGATCGGTGGACTTGCTTCGGCGAGCTTCTACATCCCCTACAAGCGCGTCCGCAGATGGTCGTGGGAGACCTACTGCGGACGCGCTTGCTTCTTCGCCTGGATCGTCGCCCCCTGGGTGCTGATGCTCCTGCTGGCGCCCAAGGGTCTGGAGGTCCTGGCGCAGACCCCGCCCAAGACATTGTTCTGGACCTACTTCTTCGGCGTGCTGTGGGGGATCGGCGGGCTGACGTTCGGGCTGACCATGCGCTACCTGGGCATCGCGCTGGGCTATGCGGTCGCCCTGGGATTATGCGCGCTCTTCGGCACGCTCGTGCCGCCCATCTTCAAGGGCGAGTTCGGGCAGATCGCGACCAGCCTGGGCGGCCAGATCGAACTGGCGGGAGTCCTGGTGTGCCTGGTCGGGATCGCGGGCAGCGGGCTGGCGGGCATCAGCAAGGAACGGGAACTGAGCCCGGAGAAGAAGAAGGAGTCGGTCCGCGAGTTCAATCTGGTCAAGGGCCTCCTGGTCGCCGTCTTCGCCGGCGTGATGAGCGCCTCGATGTCGTACGGGTTCAGCGCCGGCGAGGACATCGCGAAGCTGGCGGTCGCGAACAACACCCCGGATCTGTGGAAGAACCAACCCGTCTGGGTGGTCATCATGGCCGGCGGGTTCACGACCAACTTCATCTGGTGCGTCATCCTCAACATCCGAAACAAGTCGTGGGGCCAATATGTCGGGCGGGGCTGCCTGCCGGCCTCCGCGGGTGAGCCGGCCGGCACGCTCGCTTCGGTTGTGGTCAACTACGCCCTCTGCGCCCTGGCCGGCACGATGTGGTATCTCCAGTTCTTCTTCTACGGCATGGGCGCGACCAAGATGGGCAAGTACGGCTTTTCGAGCTGGTCGCTGCACATGGGCAGCATCATCATCTTCAGCACGTTCTGGGGCCTGGGGCTGAAGGAATGGCATGGCACGAGCAGACGCACGAAGAAGCTTGTCGCCGTTGGCCTGGCCCTGCTGGTGCTGTCGATGGCCGTGATCGGCTACGGCACGGACCGCCGGACGGTGGATGCGGAGGCGGCCAAGGCTGCCCAGACACAGACCGCAAAGGAGATCCAATGAGCCGCACCGAGACCATGACACCCCGCCAGCGCGTCCTGACCGCCCTGGACCACAAGCAGCCGGACCGCGTGCCCATCGACCTGGGCGGCAACCAGACAGGCATCCATCGCGACGCCTACCGCGAGCTGATCCGGCACCTGGGGATGAACGGCCCGGTCGAGATCATGGACGCCGTCCAGCAACTCGCCAAGCCCAGCGAGGAACTCCTCCAGCGATTCCGCGTGGACACGCGGTACATCGCGGCCGGGGCGGCGGGCGACTGGAAGGGCGGCATCGTCGAGGGCGAGCACGATGGGAGGCGGTGGTTCGACCTGGTCGACGAGTTCGGCGTCCGCTGGTCCATGCCGGCCGAGGACGGGCTGTACATGGACATCACGCACCACCCGCTGGCCAACGCGACCATCGAGGACGTGAAGGCCTACCCGTTCCCCAGGGGCGACGACCCGGGGCGGTTCGTGGGCCTGCGCGAGCGGGCCCTGGAACTGAAGAACCACACGCCCTACGCCGTGGTCAGCGGCATCTGCGGCGTGGTGTACGAGGTCTGCTGGTACATGCGCGGCCTGGAACAGTGGTACGTGGACCTGATGACCGAGCCGGAGTTCTGCCAGGCGGTGCTGGACCAGACGCTCAAGTTCTGGATGGACTGGTTCCGGGTGTTCCTGGACGAGGTCGGCGACGTGGTGGACGTGATCATGATCGGCGACGACCTGGCCGGGCAGCAGGGGCCCCTGTTCCGCCCGGCGCTCTACCGTCAGCTCGTGAAGCCGCGCCACAAACGACTCGTGCAGTACATCCGCTCGCGGACGAAGGCGAAGATCTGGTACCACACGTGCGGCAACTGCACCGAGTACATCGGCGACCTGGTCGACAACGGCGTCGACATCCTCAACCCGGTGCAGATCAGCGCCGCCGACATGGACCCGGGGCGGCTCAAGCGGGAGTTCGGCGAGCGCCTGACGTTCTGGGGCGGGGCGATCGACGCGCAGCGCGTCCTGCCGAGGGCCACGCCGGACCAGGTCCGCGAGCACGTCCGGCGCAACATCGAGCTGTTCAAGCCCGGCGGCGGGTACGTGTTCAACAACGTCCACAACATCCAGGCCGGCGTGCCGCCTGAGAACATCGTCGCGATGTACGACGCGGCGTACGAGTACGGATGGTATTGACGATTGTCGACCTGCCTGCCGGCAGGTTTTCGATTGTCGATTTGAGCAGGGCCTGCCAAGACGGGTGGGTCAATCGACAATCGCAAATCGACAATCGAGAATTGCTTCAAGGAGAGACTATGAAAACGTCGCATTGTCTTGCCCTCGTCCTCTTCTTCTTTTCTTCGCTCGCCTTCGCCCAGCAGCTTCCCCAGGGCGACATGGCCCGCATGGAGCAGCTCTTCCGCGAGCTGCCCCAGGAGGCCAGGCGGCTGACCGGGCCGCTGTTCTGGCTCCACGGAGAGGAGACCAAGGACCGCCTGGAGGAATACATCGCCAAGACGGCCGAGGCGGGCAACGGCAGCTTCACCGCCGAAAGCCGCCCTCACCGCGACTGGCTGGGCGAGGGCTGGTACCGCGATCTGGGCATCTGCCTGGAGGCCGCCAGGAAGAACAACATGGAGATGTGGATCTTCGACGAGAAATGGTGGCCCAGCCAGATGATCGGCGGGTTGGTGCCCGCACAATACGCCACCAAGGTGCTGGTGGCCGAGGCGGTGGACGTCGAGGGGCCCAAGGCGTACGAGGCCGACGGCTTCGTCGGCGAGCGGTACGTCGCGGCGGTGGCGGGCAAGGTGGTCGACGGCGGGGCGATCGACGGCGAGAGCCTGGTGGACCTGGCCGGACACATCCGGGACGGCGCGCTCCGCTGGCAGGCGCCGGCGGGCGCGTGGAAGGTGATCAAGTTCACCCACAAGCAGGGCCCGGGCCTGGGGCAGGGCAACAAGCCCTCCATCGACGGGGCCAGCCAGGACTGCGTGGACTACTTCATCCAGACCGTCTATCAGCCCCACTGGGACCGTTTCAAGGACGACTTCGGCAAGACTATTCCGGGCTTCTTCTACGACGAGCCCGAGACCCGCGGCGACTGGGGCACCGAGCTGAACAAGGTGCTGGCCGAATGGAAGGTCGATTGGAAGAAGGCCTACGTGGCCCACAAGTTCAAGCTGGCGGGCGAGGACGACGCGGCCGCGAAGTTCCAGTACGTCGATGCGTTCGCCGAGGCGTGGGGGCGGACGATGTACGGCACGATGAGCCGCTGGTGCCAGGAGCACAAGGTCAAGTCGATGGGCCACTTCATGGAGCACGGCTACCTGTACCTGCACCCGCAGTTCTGCGCGGGCGACATGATGCGCCTCGAGAAGTACAGCGACATGGGCGGGATCGACCTGGTCTGCCGCCAGATGTACCCCGGCCAGCGCCCGCGCGACATCTACCAGACGCCCAAGCTGGGCAGCTCGATCACGCACGCCTTCGGCAAGGCCGACGACATCACCATGTGCGAGATCTTCGGCGGCTACAACCAGGAGCTGACCTACTCCCAGATGAAGTGGCTGACCGACCAGATGCAGGTGCGCGGCGTGAACTTCCTCATCCAGCATTCGTTCAACCCCAAGGCCCCGTACGACAGGGACTATCCGCCGTACTTCTACAACAGCGGGTTCGAGCCTCGCTTCCCGCTCCATCGCGCCTGGACGGACTACACCAGCCGGCTGGCGCTGCTGCTGAGCGGCGGGCGGCACGTGTGTCCGGTCGCGATCCTCTTCTCGGGCAACCTCAAACGCGTGGGCCGGATGACCACGCCCGAGGACATCACCTCCAGCCTCCAGGACGTCCTCTTCGACAGCGACTGGCTCCCCATGGAAGCTTTTGCCAGTGACACATGCACCATTGCGGACAAGGCCGTCAGGCTCCACCAGGAGCGATACAGGGTCGTGGTGTTGCCCGGCGTGGAGGTCATCCCGCACGAGGTGCTGGCCCGCCTGAAGGCGTTCTTCGACGCCGGCGGGATCGTCATCGCCTGCGGCGAGCTGCCGACCCGTTCGGCGACCGTTGGCAAGACCGCCGCCGACATCGCCGCCCTTCGCGCAGCCGTCTGGGGCGAGACTCCGCAGGTCGGCACGAAGGCCTGCAAGACCAGCCCGGCCGGCGGGCGGGCCTACTTGCTGGCCGAGAAGCCCGCGCCCGCCGACTTCGCCGCCGCCCTGACCGGCGACGCCGCCCTTCACCCCACCCTGGAGGTGCTCCAGGGCGAGACCAACAACTGGCTGCACGTCCTCCACCGTGTCAAGAGCGGGCGCGACGTGTTCCTGGTCTGCAACCAGAACCACGAGGGTCCGGCCCGGAGTTTCCGTTTCCGCGTCACCGCGGCCGGCACGCCCGAGATCTGGGACGCCATGCGGAATGAGATCACCTCCGTGCCCTTCGAGCGCAAGGGCGACGCGGTCGAGCTGGAGCTCACGCTGGAGGCCAACGAGAGCGTGCTGATCGTCTTCCGGGAGCAGGCCCGTCCTCTGCCCGCGCGCCTGCCCGCGCAGCTCCAGGCGGCCCGCCCGCCCATCGAGGTGGTCCGCCAGCCCACGCCCGAGTCCATGATCGTGCCGTCCGGCCCGCCCGAGCAAGCCCCGGCCTCCGGGGGCCGGCGGCTTTCCGTCAAGTCGGGCTCGTGGATCTGGCACAAGTCGGGCGAGGACAAGGCCGCGGTCCGCTACTTCCGCGGGCGGCTGGACCTGCCCGAGGGCAGGCCCGTCAAGTCCGCCACCGCCGCCATCACCTGCGACAACCTGGCCGTGCTGCACGTGAACGGCAAGAAGGCGGGCAAGACCGACGACGAACTCAACGCCGGCTGGCGAAACGTGCAGCAGGTCGACCTGACGGGGCTCCTGAAGGCCGGGCCCAACGTGCTGGCTGTGCGGGGCGAGAACTTCGACTCGCAGACGGCCAACCCCTGCGGGATGATCGCCGTCATCCGCGTCGAGTTCGAGCGTGGCCAGCCGCTTGTCGTTTGCACCGACGCGTCGTGGAAGTCGTGCGACAAGGAAGTGCCCGGCTGGACCGCGCCGGAGTTCGACGACTCCTCCTGGACGGCTGCCAAGGTCCTGGCCAAGTACGGCGGCGGGCCGTGGGGCGACTTCGAGGGCAAGGGCGGCGGCGCCCGGCGGCTCACGCGCAGCCCCGCTGTCAGCGACCCGTTCGTCGGCACGGTCGAGTTGCCCGCCGAGGTGGACCTCAAGACCGCCCGCGTCTACCTGGAGATGGACGAGTTGCCCGATACGGCCGCCGCCGTGCGGGTCAACGGGCAGTTCGCCGGCGGATGCATCGGCCTGCCCGCGCGCGTGAACGTGACCGCCCAGCTCCGGGCGGGCAAGAACGCCGTCGTGATCCTGCCCCAGGCGCCGAAGGCCGCCCGACTGGTCGTCGTGCCGGGCCGTCCGTGAGCCCGCCGCCGCAAGGAGACATCCGCGTGACCAGTCAGCCGCCCTACGACCCAAAGCTGAGCTATCTGGAAGCCAGTAGGTCCATCTCCGTGCTGGGCATCAAGAAGGCCAACACCCAGCCGTGGCAACTCTTCCTGCTGGCCATCCTGGCGGGCCTGTACATCGCCCTGGGCGGGCACGTGTACCTCGTCGCCATCGCCGAGGGCCTGGGCCGAATCGTCGGCGGGGCCGTCTTCGGCGTCGGGCTGGTCCTGGTGGTGGTGGCCGGGGCGGAGCTGTTCACCGGCAACATCATCATGATCGTCGCCGCCATGTCGTCGCTGGTCCGCATCGGCCGGCTGCTGCGGAACTGGGTCATCGTCTACCTGGGCAACTTCGTCGGGTCGTTCCTGGTGGCCCTGCTGATTTACCAGAGCGGGTTGCTGGGCTCGGCCGGCTCCCCCAACGCCCTGGGCCAGCTTGCCTCCAAGGTCGCCGAGGGCAAGATCGCGCAGTCCTTCGGCGAGGCCTTCCTCCGAGGGGTGTTCTGCAACATCCTGGTCATCATGGCGATCATCCTGGCCACCATCTCCAAGGACGTGATCTCCAAGATCGTCTGCTGCGTCCTGCCGATCATGACCTTCGTGGCGTGCGGCTTCGAGCACTGCGTGGCCAACATGTTCCTCATCCCCCTGGGTCTGCTGGCCAAGGGCACGTCGCTGGGCGGGCAGTACGTGATGTTCCGCAACATCCTGCCGGTCACGCTGGGCAACATTGTCGGGGGGCTGGCCATCCTGCTGATCCATCCCAACCGCATCCGCCAGTTGATCGTGCTGGCCAGCGGAAGGGCGTCGCTGCACAAGGCTCAGCCCCAAAAGGCGGAGCAGGAATTCCGCGAAGTCTGAGGCGGTCCGAGCGTTTGGCCAGACGACCGCCGGACGTGTCGGCGAAACAAGGGTCCAGTACATGAACCGAATCGTGGGCTTCTTCTGCGTCCTCTTGGCCGCCGTGCCGCTCTCCACCGTCGCCCTGGGCGAGTCATACGATCGGGAGGTCGCCGCGGACAAGCCGCTCGCCTGGTGGCGCTTTCAGGAAAGCGATTCCGCCGACGGCTCAGCCGTCAAGGACGAGATCGCCGGCCATGCCGGGCTCTACAAGGGCAGCGTCTCGCTGGAGGCGGGCCCAACCGGCGTCAAAGGGCGGGCGGCGGCGTTCGAGGGCAAGGGGCTGGTCGAGATCGCTCACCACAAGGACTTCGATCTCAACGAACTGAGCGTCGAGTTCTGGTTCAAGTCGACCCAGGCGTGGACCTCGCCCTACTGGCCGGGCAGCGCGACGCTGGTGGCCAAGTCCACCGTGGGAAACGCGTCGAGCGACTGGACGATCCTGGGCGGCTCGGCGCGGGCTGGCGGGCGGCAGGGCTGCGTGCTGGCCGGGTCGGGCCCGGTCGGCGGGCGGGACGAGCCGACGGAATCGTCCGGCAAGCTCAACGACGGCGCCTGGCGCCACGTCGTCTGGACGCGGTCGGCCCGGGGCGAGTGCCGGCTGTACGTCGACGGCGGGCTGACCGC
>Ga0209606_1001462_pt1 | contig 29107 bp, 22 predicted proteins | sample AD_UKC057_MetaG_FD_184412 | JGI IMG/M metagenome (GOLD analysis project Ga0209606, IMG submission 184412) | Active sludge microbial communities of municipal wastewater-treating anaerobic digesters from USA - AD_UKC057_MetaG (SPAdes) (version 2) | ecosystem: Engineered > Bioreactor > Anaerobic >...
GAAAATCATCGACGCGGCGTCCCATCCGGGTTCGAGCAGACGGAAATCTCCCCGCGTGTACAGCGTCCCGGGGTTCACTGCCGTCGCGTATGTGTTCACCGTGCCGTTGATGTCCAGATATGTGGCGAAATCAATCAGTTCGTTGTTCGTCAGGTTCATCTCCGGCCACCACGGCACCAGCCCGCCTATTATCGGATTGAGTACCGCGAATATTACGTCGCAGATGTTGACCTCCAGCACGCCGGGGATGATATCTATCGTCAGCGCGCCGCCAAACGCCAATCCAAGTATCCAGCACACCAACTGATCCAGCCTGATTATCATGTCGTATCCGCTGGACTCGTCTTTGATAATGTGTCCGTCGGAGTATATAGTTCCGCCTTCGATGCGTATCCAGTCGGCCATGAACGTGCGGCCGTTCACAAGGACTTCCCCCGTCACCATCGCCGACCCAAGATGCCAGTGCGGCAGCCCTATCTTCCAAGAGGGTATGCATGGTCCCGGCCCCGCGCCGAACGGATCCAGCAGCCATTCCAGAGGGCATATCTCGGGAACCACTATGCAATATATCCCGAGCGCTCCGTCCTCCGTGCCGCAACTGTGATACGGAGACCTGAACCCGACTCCCATCACGCCGTCTATGAATACGAAGTCTCTGAACTCGTGCCTGCCCATGAAAGCGAACGCGTATCTGTTCTCGCTCTTGCCCACGCAGCATGCCACAAAGTTGTCCAGATTGATTCCGCCCATGATGACGCAAGCCAGACACCCTATGTCGAAGTGCGGGTCGAGCACGAATCTGACTTTGTTTTGAAGCGATTTGTCCCTGTGGCCGTCCGCCGAAGCTCCGGGTATATGCGCCGGTTCCTCGCCCTTCACCCAGTGGTCGGGATGTTCGTCCCACTGGTCGAACAAGTCGAAAACCTGTTCCGTGCCGCTGTGCCACAATTGATATGTGTTCCGGTTCACGTTATGTATGCGCCGTCTGTTCGGCTGTTGCGCCGTGCCGTCAAACGCCACGTTGTATGGAGACGGGCCGGGATTCATCGTGGATATGAACTTCGGGAAACTAGGCTCAAGGCAGTCGTCCGGCAGCGCATTCCCCGAGTTGTCGCAAACATACTGCTCGCCGGCGTCTCCGCAGTCGCCCAGCGTGGAAGTCACGCTCCCGGCCGGACCGAATTTGCAGTATCTAAGCCCCATGACTTTTGAAGCGTCGCTGTACAGGTTATTCGCTTCCAAGTACAACGCGTTCATCCTGTCTTCCCATTTCGCCCAGTTAACCTGAGGTATCTCTATTCTGACAGGCAGGTGAACATAAACTATGTCGTGGGAAAGGGATATGCCTAGGATATCGCTGGGCTGCCAATCGCCGCCCGGAGGCTCCGGATAGCTGAGGCTGACCATTTCCGGCGGGTCGAGAATTGTGAAGAAAGCAGCCGGGGCCAGATCGAACGCGGCCAAGAACGAGCGGCTTTCGAAACCGTCCCACCAACCGTTGACGTGTATAGGCCCGTTGATATCCGTCTGCCACATAAGCGTCATGTCTACGTATTTATCTACGACGCCGGAATACAGGGAAGGCGGAGCCAGGTCTGATTTCACCGCGCGCCTGACGATATTGGGGCCTGCCTGCACCTCGCCGACGGAAACTATGGACAGCCTTATCACGTACTGCGCGCACGGCACGGTTCCGGCAGAGTCCTGCGCTTCCTCGCAAGCCAGATCGAATCCGGTTTCCCCGGGTTGAATCCCCTCAAAATCGTCGTTGCACAGCGTGAAGAACCCGGTCGTATATCTAGCGCCTGAGCTTTGAGTCTGGTTGGCGAGCGGCATCGTCGTCGCGCTCACAACCTCGCTCCAGTCCTTCCAACCCATGCTTCCGTCGCCGTTGGCCGGCCAGTAGAACAAAGGATCGTAGTCCGGACAATCCGTATTGTCCGAGCCGTCGTTGCATTTATAATCCGGCCCGAAATGTATGTAGTTCGCGTATAACTGTTCGTTGTACGGCCAGCACGGCAGCTCCGCAGTCGCCGGGGCCGCTGACGGTATGCTGTTTATCACGGGGTTGCATGCGTGTTCCCATACGGTTCTTCCTGCTATTTCGCATTTTTCGCCGCAACCCGATCCGCTTTTTGCTCCTGTGAGGTCATCGATAATTTGCAATCTTTCTTCGGCGGTGAGCGCGTCATCGTGGAAGAAATACGGGAAACACATGTCCGCCGGGCGTTTCGAGCGTTGGAACAACACGTCCTGAATCCCCGACTCAGCGACATAAAGGGCCTGTTGCGCAAGAACGTTCGAGTTGGCGCTTCGCGTCTCGTTCATCAGCATCAATGAGAACGACGCCCCTACGAATCCCATAACGGCTATCGCCATAAGCGTGACCACCATCGCCACGCCGCGTTCCCGGCCCTTGCCGATTATTCCTCTAATTCGGGTTTTCATGACCGCCCCCCGCTAAATGTTTAAGTTCTTCGCCGTCTTTTCTGCTAATTGGCTCTCAACGGCGGACACCACGGAACTCCTGCGTCCCCTCTCGCGTCAGGATCGCAACAGTCTACTATCGTGTCCCTGTCCGAGTCCTTCTTCAAGGCCGATGTGTAAATGTTCCTCGGCGAAACCGCCGTCTGGTACGAATACTCCACATCATACGTCGAGGTTGTGTCCGACGCCTGCGCCGGCAGCCTCCTCGCGTACGTCACCGCTATCTTAACCAGCCAAACGCACTGTGAATCCCCTAACAGCCCGTTGGAAGTGTCGATATTCTGGTAGTTCGTGCAGTCGTAATCTCCGGAATCCGTCGCGCCGGCTCTCGGCCTGCAGTATGATATTTTCAAATCCCTTACGTCCGTGTTGGCGTCCGTCACCCTGTACATGTTCGCTTCAGTAAGGCAGGTGTGCTTGCCGCCTGCGGCGTCGTATAATCCCGAGTGCGCGCCCTTTCCGATATACCCGGTGATATAGTCCTCGCTGTTGGGGTTCGCCCCTTGAGGCGCGGTAAACTTATAGCAAACGGAGTCGAATTCCATGTCGTCGCTTCCGCCGGAAATGAACGCGTCTAGGTTCTCTCCGAATTTGGTGATGGAAATCTGATTGATTCCGGAGCCGTTGTGGATATGCTCGGTGTGGTGCGCTCCCGCTTTGATTATATCGCTCGCCATGTCGTCGATTACACGCTCGACGTTGTTCTGCGACGACGCCTGACCCTGCCCCATCACCATCACCGACACCGTTCTCATGGTTAACTCAACCGTGACCGCGGTGACGATCACAAGAATAACCATGACGACAAGCAGTTCGGCCAGCGTCATGCCTCTCTGATTGTTTGCCGACGCGCGTCGGCTGTTGTTTGTTTTCATGACCAGCTCCTTTTCAGGCGCCCGTTCACCATGAGCAATTTTTCAGCGTTCCGGGAATGTTTCCCTCGCCGCAGGCTTCCAGATCCGTGCAAAGCCTGTTCTGCCCGTGAAACTTCTTCGTGAAGTAATCTTCCGTCCGCGAATCCCCCATCGCCACCCCGTTGTATGTAACTTTCACCCTGTAGAAATAATAGCAGGAAGTCCAACAGATTAGCGTGACGGGGTCGCACTGAGTGGCTGAATAACAGCCCGGACATATGGAGTAACTCATCCGCACTCTCTTGCCGTACGTATCGGCGGTGTCGGACAGGTCCCTGCATGTCTGATTTCCGGCGTTGACGAAATTGTTGAGTTGCTCAATGCCCGCTCCAGTGGCAAAATTGCCTTCGAGGGCCACGCCGGGCGACCACGCGTATACGTCGTCCGGCGGCACGGTCTCCAGATACTCCATGACCATCCTCGCGCAATTGGCCGCAGTCCTCTGCACCCTTATGTTCTGCAACTGCAGCAGCCCGGAGGAAACCAACGACGCTATCCCCACAAGAGCCGTGCCGAGGATCGCCACCGCCATCAGCAGTTCGACAAGCGTCACGCCTTTCATGCCTTCATGTTTTCTTTTCATATTCTTATATTCAGGCATATACGACCTCCGTCCCCTATAGGGACCATATCCGGGCCACACACATCGCGTACAAGTCCAGAACCGTCTGCCCTTTTATCAGCGCGATCGCCCCGCCCGCCGCCATCATCGGCCCGAACGGTATAGGGTCTTTCGCTCCGCGTTTTTTCATCGTCATCAGCCACACCGCCATCGCTCCGCCTATCAGGAATCCCAGAAACAGCCCCGTCGCCGCCATCCTTATTCCTAGAAACGCTCCGATCATGGCCGCCAGTTTCACATCCCCGAACCCCATCGCCTCTTCCTTAGCAAGCAGAGTTCCGATGAACCGGATTGCCCAGAAGACCGCGAACCCGCCTGCCGCCGCGATCGCCCTGTCCGGAAACGCCCCCATGACCGCCCCCAGCGCCAGCCCCGCCGCCGTCAGCGGCAGCGAGATAACGTCCGGGATTATCCCATGGTCGAGGTCGATGAAGAAAATCGCCGTCAACCCCGACAACAGCAGTATTGAATTTACAAAGTCCAACGGGCCTGCCGCGTTCACGGCCGCCCAGTAAAACCCCGCCCCGGTCGCCGCTTCCACCACCGGATACCTCGGAGATATCTTCACCCCGCATCCGGCGCACTTGCCTCTCAATCCTATATATCCGAGAACCGGCACAAGCTCCAGAACCCCTAGCTTCTTGCCGCATTCAGGGCAGTGGGACCCCGGCCAGACGAGCGATTCGCCTATCGGCAGCCGCCTGATGACCACATTCAGAAAGCTCCCGATGGTCAGCCCCAGCGCCCCGAAGAATACAGCCGGTATCATATCCACTATCTATTCCGTCCCGCTTCTCTCTCCGGCCGTCTTCTTCAGTAGAACGGTTCCTCGGTAAGATTCCCCGTCTCAAGGATCAGGGTCGTTCCTCCTTGCGCGCCCGCCGTCCAGTAGACGCGCGCTTCAAGACGGTACCACATTCCGTCTGATTCGTAATCTACAGCGTCGTCGCATGACTGATTCGGCATAAACTCCACCGAATCCTTCAGCGCTTCTTTCAAATCGAGAAAAGAGGCCACCCCGCCGTCGTCCGGGTATTGGTTGAAGGAAGAAACATAGTCCTCCATGCCTTTTTTCACTGCTTCGAGCGTCATTTTGCAGGCGGCTACCCTTGCCTTGTCTCTTGCCATCATGTAACTCATAATTGACGCCGCGCTCAGAATGCCGATTATCGCAAGCACAATAAGAAGCTCTATGAGCGTGAACCCGGTTTGCCGGTTTTCGCCCAATATAAAAGTTTTCTTTTTCATCGTATTGTTTTCTTTTTTCGCCGAGGTATTTGAGGATGACTGATATAACCCGCAAACGCATAAGTCCGCCGCTTCCGCGCGCGGATTGGAACAGAATCTGTGACTCACGCAATTCATGTCTCACATGGCCACCTCGCCAACAAGTTCGAAAATCGGGGGGAGAGAGTTATCTCAACTCTCCCCCCGAATGATTTCGTCCAGTCGGTTCGGCTTCCTAAAGCCAGAAATGTGCGCCGCCTCAACACTATCACGGCGCGCTATGCGCGCAAGTGCCGTCTGCCGTCTCGCAGTCCTGATAGTCCGAAGGCGTGTACCCGGCCGCGTCCATGCAAATGTGACACAGCGTCCTGTCCTTCGCGTGGGCGATAAGCTGGTACTCGTAGTCGCTGATCGGATCAATGATGGTTTCATAATCCGTGTCGTCAGCGCAGTTGTTCACGAGACGCACTTCCAATGCTTCGCCGCAAGTCGCATCGGCTCCTGTCGGATCGGTGCATCCGGGAATCATATAAATGGCCAGCTCATTGATGTCGCTTGCATATATCCCTTTGTCGGAGATATACATTTCCTGAGCCACTTTTAATCCGGACAGCGCCGACACGCATTTCGTGTACATCGCCTTGTCTCTGGCTTTTAGAAAGTTAGGGATCGCAATAGAGGCCAATATACCGATAATGGCCACCACGATCATAAGTTCAATTAGGGTGAACCCCTTCTGCGCCCCTTCTTTCTTGTCCATGTGCTTTGTGAGTTTCAATTCTCACCTCCTTCCTTCACAGATTGTGATCGAATTTGCTTGGATTGTTTTTGTCGGTGTGAGTCTTAAAAATAATATAAAATTATGATGGGTTATTAAGACAGGTTTCCACCGATCCTCATTCCTCCAAGCAGTTTTTCTGCCGGACGAATTTTAACTAAAATTCCGCCCGTAAATGTATTGTACATCCATTATATACCCATTTTTCTACGCCGCGCAACAATAGTTGAAAAATAAATTATTTAGTTTTTTTGACGCCGATTGCGTCTTTTTAAATCTATCCTCCTATGCGCCGACCCTGCTTTCGAATCTATTCGGCCTAGCGGCAAGGCTTTTGAGAGTCAGGCCTACACTTATTGTGAACGGCTGTTTCTCCTGCCGCGCTCGATCCTCCGCCTCGTCAGATTACAGTTATCAACTGGAACATGGGCATGAACATGGCGACCACGATGAACCCGACCATGCCGCCCATGAATACCATCAGCAAAGGCTCAAGCAGGGAAGTCAACGCGGACAAAGTCGCCTCCACTTCCATGTCGTAAAATTCTGAAATCTTGTTCAACATGGCGTCCAGTTTTCCCGTTTCCTCGCCGACGGCTATCATTTGAGTGACCATCGGCGGAAAGATGCCGGACGCCTCCATAGGCACCGAGATGGATTCGCCTTCCCTGATGCTGACTCTGACACTCTCAATGGACCTTTCGACAACCTTGTTGCCCGACGCCTTGCCTGTGACGTCCAGCGCCTGCATGACGGGCACACCGCTGCTGAGCAGGGTTCCGAGAGTTCTGCTGAACCGCGACACCGTCACTTTCTTGTTTAACAACCCGAAAACAGGCACTCTGAGCAAAAGAGTATGCCATTGGAACTTGCCCTTCGGCGTGTTCGTGTAATACTTGAATAGAAACCCCGCGCCGACGGCGAATCCGATGAAAATATACCAGTAGTTGCGCAGAGCGTCGCTCATCTTTATGAGCATAGCCGTCATTGCGGGCATGGCGACATTCAAATTCTCAAATACCGATGTAAACGTGGGCAAAACAAAAACGAGCATAAAAATAACGATAATGATAGCAAAAATAAAGATAATTGTGGGATAAGTCATCGAGGATTTTACTTTTGAGCGCAGAGCCTGATCTTTTTCCAAAAATTCGGCGATTCGGCTGAGGGTTTCGTCGAGCACGCCGCCGACCTCGCCCGCGTGCGTCAGGTTAATAAACAAGTCGCTGAAAGTCTGGGGATGCTGACCGAATGAATCGGCGAGCGACGCTCCGCTTTCCACTCTCAGCCTGATGTCTCTGATAATTTCTTTTAATTTCTTGTCGTCCGCCTGTTTTTCAAGGATGTCCAGAGCGCGCACCAGAGACAGCCCGGCGTTGACCATAGTGGAGAACTGGCGGGCGAACACGGCGAGGTTCTTGGCCTTGACCTTCTGGAACTTCGCGAGGACTTCCTTGAGGTTCATCGATTTGGACTTGAGCGAAATCGATGTGGCGATATAGTTCTTTTCCCTGAGACGGGAGCGGACGGACTGTTCGTTGTCCGCGTCCATCGTGCCGGAGACGAGTTGTCCCTTGGAGTCCCGCGCCTTGTAAACGTATTGCGCCATGAAGAGTCCCTTCAGAAATCAGTATGCCCGCCGCGCTCGTCAGCCGTGTATCAGCTTTTTGAGGTCGTCGGGATTGTGCGCCCTGTTGATGGCGTCGGCGTAAGTTATCTGGCCGCCGGTGTACAGGTCCTTTAGAGCCATGTCCATAGTCTGCATGCCCGCCGACGCGCCCGTCTGGATGGCGGCGTTTATCTGGTGGGCCTTGTTCTCGCGTATGAGGTTGCGTACGGCGGGGGTGGCGATGAGGATTTCCACCGCCGGGACGCGCCCTATGCCGCCCACGCGGGCCAGCAACTGCTGGGTCATTACCGCTTCGAGGTTCGCCGCCAGCATCGTCCGTATCTGGGTCTGCTGGTGGGGGGGAAAGACGTCGATTATTCTGTCTATCGAGCCGGCGGCTGAGTTCGTGTGCAGGGTGGCGAACACAAGGTGGCCGGTTTCCGCTATCGTCAGCGCCGCCTCCATCGTCTCGAGGTCTCTCATTTCGCCTATGAGAATCACGTCCGGGTCCTCGCGCAGGACTGATCGGAGCGCGCGGGTGAACGACTTGGTGTCCAGTTCCAGTTCGCGCTGGTTTATCATGCTTTTCTTGTGCCGGTGCAGGTATTCTATCGGGTCTTCAATGGTGATGATGTGGGCGTCGCGGGTGGAGTTGATAAGGTCTATGCAGGCGGCGAGGGTGGTGGATTTGCCGCAACCCGTCGGTCCGGTGACCAGAATCAGACCGCGCGGTTTGAGGGTGAGAGTCTTGACCACTTTGGGAATCCGCAGGTCGTCCAGAGAGGGGACTTTCGACGGGATGGAGCGCATGACCGCCCCGACCGAGCCTCTTTGCAGGAATATGTTCACTCGGAACCTGCCCAGCCCGGATACGCCGTACGACAGGTCAAGCTCGAAGTTCTCTTCGAAAGACTGTTTCTGCTGGTCTGTGAGCATACTGTAGATAAGCTTCTGGGACGTGGCCGGGATTATCCTCTCGATATCCATCGGCACAAGTCTGCCGTCTATTCTCAGCACGGGAGGCAGCCCGGCTGTTATATGCACGTCCGACGCTTTCCTCTGCACCGCTTTAGTCAAAACTTCATCTATGTCGAAATCCATCGCAGCCGGTTCCCTTTCGCGCAAAAAATAAGTCAGCGCGCGGAAAGCGGACAAACCGAAGTCCGCCCCCGCTTCCATTGTATTTTAATATAGCATCCCCCGTTGCGCGCAATAAATGTCCAAATAATTTGCCGGGGCGCGCCAGTCGCGCCGGGAAACCCGCCGTCGCGCGCCGGTTGCGCGGGTCGATGCGCCTCGCGGGCGCCCTGTTTCGTTGACGCTTCTTTTTTCCGCTATTAGAATATTATATCCTTATTATTCACGAATGGCGAATATTCGGGGTCAAACAAAACGGACAGGATGGCAATAATGACAGCAAACAGACGCAACGGAATATGGATGGCGATATTCGCGATATTTTTCGCGCTTCCGGCGCTGATGAGCGCGGTCCGGCTCTATACGGATTGGCTCTGGTTCATATCCGTCGGGTACGAGTCGGTCTTCGCCACCATCATCCTGACAAGGATAAAACTCGGTCTGGCGCTCGGCGCGGCGTTTATGGCGTTCATGGCGCTGAACCTTTTCGCGGCGGACAGGTTGAGCAGGGTCGGCTATATCACGCTCGGCAACGACGCGGTCGAGCTGCCCGGAAGCGAGACGTTGGGACGCAACATCAGGATGGTGATGCTTGGAGCGGCGGGGTTCCTCGCAGTGATTCTGGCTCTCGAAGCGTCCACGCGATGGGACCTGTTCATCCGCTACTCCAACCCGGCGGCCTTCGGCGCGGCGGACCCCGTGTTCAACCTCGACATTTCTTTCTTCGTTTTCAGCCTGCCATTTCTTAACTACATATATCAATGGTCCTTTACAACGCTGATTCTCGCGGCGGGGATGTCCGTCGGGGTGTACGCGTACAAGCGCGGGTTCGTGGTGACGAGCAAGGGAGTGCATTTCAGGAGCGCGATATTCAGCCATCTTTCGGCGCTTCTGATGATGGCGGCGCTGCTCAAGGCTTGGGGCTACAAGCTTATGGCGTTCAACCTGATGGCGACATCGCGGGGATTCGTGACCGGCCCCGGATTCGTGGACACAAGCGTCCGGATGCCGCTGCTGCACATCCTGTCCATCTTGGCGCTGGCGCTCGCAGTGGCGATGGCGGCGAATATTTTCATCAGGAGCTGGAAACCCATCGCGGCGGCGGCCATCCTGTTCATAGTGGCCTCGGCCGCCGGAGCCGCATATCCCGAAATCATCCAGAAATTCCGCGTCGCCCCGAACGAAATCTCGATGGAGCGCCCCTTTATCGCGCGCCAGATCGAACACACCCGGACCGCCTACGACCTGAACCGGATCGAGACGATTCCTTTCGACGCGGACAGGGACATCTCCCCGCAGCAGATCGCGGACAACAACCTGACGATCAAGAACATCCGTCTGTGGGACCCCCGGCCCCTGCTCCAGACATACAGACAGCTTCAGGAAATCCGCACCTACTACAGCTTCGCCAACGTGGACATCGACCGCTACATGGTGGACGGCGAGTACAGACAGGTGATGATCTCCGCGCGGGAACTTTCATACGAGAAACTCCCGGCGCGGATATGGATAAACGAGCATCTGACGTTCACGCACGGTTACGGTGCGGCGGTAAGCCCGGTGAACAGTTTCACTCCGGACGGCATGCCTCATTTCTTCGTCAAGGACATACCGCCCGTGTCAGTGTCCGAGACTTTGAAGATAACCCAGCCGCGCATCTACTACGGCGAACTGGCGAACGACTACGTGTTCGTGAACACCAAGGCCGACGAGTTCGACTATCCGATGGGAGAGACGAACGTGCTGGCGGAATACGACGGAGCGGGCGGGGTGAAGCTCGATTCGACGTTCAAGAAAGCGGCGTTCGCGCTCAGGTTCTCGTCTCTCGCCGCGCTTCTCAACTCGGATATAACGAAGGAAAGCAGGATAATGCTTTATCGCAACATCCTCGGAAGCGGCTTCAACCCCGGCCTTGTGAACCGCATTATGCCGCTGGTTCACTATGACATGAATCCTTACGTGTTCATCGACGCGGAAGGCCGCATGAAATGGCTGATCGACGGTTACACAATCAGCAACACATTCCCGTATTCCCAGCATTTCGGAAAGGGCGAAGCCGTCCGCTACAACTACATACGCAATTCGGTCAAGGCGGTGGTGGACGCCTACGACGGGACGACGGAGTTCTACATGTTCGACGAGACGGACCCGATAATAAAAGCGTACGCGGCGATGTTCCCCGGCCTGTTCAAGCCCGCCGCCGAGATGCCCGCGTCCGTTCGCGCGCACCTTCGCTACCCGGTGGACTACTTCACCGTGCAGTCCCGCGTGTTCTCCTCCTACCACATGACTGACCCTCTGGTCTTCTACAACAAGGAGGACCTTTGGACGACGCCGCGCGAGATGTTCTTCCAGAACGAGCAGGAAGTGGAGCCGTATTACAACATCATGAAGTTGCCCGGAGGAGATAAAGAGGAATACGTGCTGATGCTGCCGTTCACTCCGGCGCGCAGGGACAACATATCGGCGTGGATGTGCGCGCGCAACGACGGCGACGACTACGGACGGCTCATCGTTTACACTTTCCCGAAAAAGAAACTTGTTTTCGGCCCGTTCCAAGTCGAGGCGAGGATAGATCAGGACGCGGGGATTTCGCAGCAGATATCGCTGTGGTCTCAAAGCGGCTCTCAGGTGGTGCGCGGCAATATGCTGGTGATACCGATAGAGAATTCTTTGCTCTACGTCGAGCCGCTTTTCCTGCAAGCGGAAAGAGGCGATATCCCGGAGCTTAAGCGCGTCATCGTCTCAAACGGAGACCGAGTGGTGATGGAAGAGACGCTTGAGAAAGCCATATCCGGGCTTGTCGGAGCCGCCGTTCCGGAGACGCCCGCGCAAGGCGCGCCGAAGCCCGCTCCGTCTTCTTCCGCGGATTCAGGCTATCTCACAATCGATCAAGCTGTGGACAAAGCTCTCGAACACATCGAGTCGGCAAAGCGCCGGATGCGCGAGCTTGACTGGAACGGGTTCGGCGGCCAAATAGACGCGGCGGAAAAAACCCTCAAAGAAATCAAATCCCGCGAAGCGAACCGCCCGGACTAGGAATTCAGATATTTGACGCGTTTTCCCCGGCGGGCGCTCAGTGCGCCGCGTTATTCTCGTTGTCGCTGAACAGTTTCAGAAGGCGCGGTTTGAGGATATCCCATTTGATGGGTTTGACCATATAGTCGTTGGCCCCGGCGCGGAAAGTTTCAATGATGGTGGCTTTTTCCGTGTCTGTTGATACGGCGAGTATCTTCGTTTGCGGCATTTTTTTATGAATATGTTTGATGGCGAGCCTGCCGTCCATCTTGGGCAGATGGATGTCCATTACGACGAGTTCGGGGCTGTAAACGGAAACCGCTTCAAGACCATCTTCGGCGGTTGGGGCCTCGCCGCAGACGAACATTCCCATTCGGTAGAGCATCTTGCTGAACATGTGCCGGAAGAAAAGGGAGTCGTCCACGACGACGGCGCGCTTGTTGCGCAGAGGGTCGAACTCCTTGTTCATGTCGCACGTCTGGATGTAAAGCCTGTCGATGCCGCAATCCCTGAGTTTGTCTATGTGCGCGCGGGTAAGGAAAGTGTCCGCGGCGACGATAATGCCGCCGGCGGTGTTCTTGATGTCTTCGGCCACCGCCATGCCGGGAACGATGTCCTCGATCCTCGACCTGACGGATTTCACGTAAGGTTTTTTTTCAGCGCCGTCCGCTTGCATATTGCCGCTCCTGTAGCTGTCTGTCAATATAATCCGCCGTTACTTTCCCGCCGCGCCCGCCTCGACCAGAGAGAGGTTCACCTCGATTTTCCCGTTCATAATGCTAAGCGGGATGGCGAGCGTGGGGATTTTAGCTTGATTTGAGATTTCGATTTTTTCGCCGGTGACCACCGACGGCGGGGTGATGTCGGTGCGGTATCCGGCCTCGGCGAGGCCGATGGTGGCGCTGGCGACAATCATATTCACCAACTCTGCGAGGGCGCTCTGGGCGTATTCGTCGAGTTTGGCGATCGAGCCTTCCATGAGCATGGCGGCGGCGATGCCGCGCGCGCACGCTTCCTGTATGCATATCACAACTTGGCCGGAGAGATGGCCGGTCACTCCGATGAATATGGCCACGCCGTCCACGCTGTAGGGGTAGCCGGGCCTCAGGAACGGACGTCCCAGCGCCGGCCTTTCCCCAGCCACTTCCTCCAGTATCGAGGATATTCCTTTTAAAAACGGATTCAGATACTCTGCTTTCATCAGTCTACAGCCTTTCCCTTCAGCCGAGATTATCTATCGGCGATGCGAGTTATCACTTCGAGAACTTTTTCAGGGACGAACGGCTTGAGTATGAAGTCCGAAGCTCCCGCCACAAGGCTGTCCCTCACTTTTTCTTTCTGTCCGAGCGCCGATATCATGATGACTTTGGCTTCGGGCCTCTGTTTCTTTATCTCTTTCAGCGACGATATGCCGTCCATGTTCGGCATGGTGATGTCCATAGTGACGACGTCCGGTTTGAGTCTTTCGAACATTGAGACCGCCTGCTGGCCGTCTTCCGCTTCGCCTGCAATTTTGAAGTTGCCGCATTCGAGGATGTTGCGCAGTTTGCTGCGCATGAACTTGGTGTCGTCAACGATAAGAACCGTCTTCTTCTTCTCTTTTGTCCCGACATTCACAGTCTTTATCTTTCGGGTCAGTTCATCGTATGAGGACATTGCGATTCCGCCCTCGCGGTCGGACATCAGGGTGGCGAACTTCAGATGCTTGGTTATCCGCTCCCTTGAAGCTCCGATATAGACCATGCATCCGGGATGGATGGCTTCGGCGGCTTTGACGGTGGCAAACGGGTTAACCTGCATCCGGATTCTCATCGCGGCCAGCCTCTGGCTGAGGTTCGACTTTTCCGCTTCGAGAGACGCGAGCGCCTCTTTGAGCTTCGCGATAGCTTCAGGTTTGGCCGTCTTGGCCTGCGCGAGCGCCCTTTTGACCCGCTCGGACTCTGTGAGCGCCGTCTCCAGTTTCGCCTCGACTTCCGCCATTGCTATATACACATCGAACTTGAACCCGGCTCTCAACACTGTGGTCGTTTCCGACTCGGTCCCGAGTTGCTTGGCTCTGATTTCGGAGTAAGCCATCACGTCGCCGCCGATGATTTTTCCCTCGTGCGAAGAACAAATCACCATGCCGTTGCTGCGGACGGAACTGTTGATAATCGCGCGCTCGGAGACCACGTCTTTTTCGGCCTCCACGATGGAATTCTCAATGTATTTTGCGAACACGCTGCCTTTGGCGGCAACCGCGGACTGTTTCCGCGTTATTATGCCGCCTTTGACCACGATGTCTCCCTCGGAGTAAATCTCGGCGGCTTGCACGTTGCCCCCGATGCTGATGTTGCCGCCCGCTTTGACGATGAACCCGTCCAGCACGTTGCCGCGTATCTCGAGCGCTCCTGCGAAATTTATGTTGCCCGTTTCGTAATCGACGTCGCCGTTGACGACGTACACCGGGTCCACGCTGACCGTGTTCTGCGCGACGCGCGGGGAACCGTCGATGTCCGCGACGAACTCCGTTCCGTCTCCGGACACCTTCACATTCGCGCCGGCTTTCAGGACGACATCCGAACCCCACTCTCCGGGGGTGCGGGTTCCCTTGACAGTCACGCCTTCCTCGCCTCTGGTGGGCGGGGTGCGGCGCGCGATGACTTCTCCCTTGACCACTGATTTGACCAAGTTCAATTCTCTCAAATCTATCTTTGCTTTTTCGTCTTTTGTTATGATATCGGCGTCTTTCGTCCACATGAACGCCGCCGAGGCGTCTGCTCCGTGTCCGGGAGGCGTCCCGGAAGCGGCCATGAAGTCCACCGGCTCGACCACCGCCTGCCCGACAAATGCCTGAATGCGCTCGTTGCTCACCACGCCGTAAATAACGCCTGCCTGTTCGAGAGCGCGTTTGACGTCCGCAACGCTCGCCGGAGTCCCGCTTCCTTCCGGCGGCATTATGAAGGCTATCGCCGACATCTCGTCTCCCGAAATCTCGATCTTCACTGTTCCGTTTTTATCTACTGCCATTTTTCTTCCTCCAGTTAGAACTCGTTCGTATATCGCGGAGAGCTTGACGCCCGCCGCGCTGATTGTCAGTCGGAACAGGCCAGCCGGACGATCTTCTCGGCTATCCTGTCCAGCGGCAGGATGTGGCGCGCCGCGCCAAGCTCCACCGCCGCGCGCGGCATCCCGTACACCACGCTCGTCTTTTCATCCTGCGCTATCGTTTCCGCGCCAGCGTCCTGCATCGCCTTCATTCCTTTTGCGCCGTCAGTTCCCATCCCGGTGAGCAGCGCGCCGACGGCGTTGCGTCCGGCGTACCTTGCCACAGAGTTGAAAAGCACCTCGACGCTCGGCCTCTGGTGATACACGTACGGCCCGTCTTTAACCCTTGCGACGTATTGCGCTCCGCTGCGGCGCAGCACCATGTGTTTGTTTCCCGGCGCTATCAGCACAAGCCCCGGAGTCAGCCGGTCTCCGTCCGCGGCCTCCCTGACCTCAGAGGCGCACAGATCGTTGAGCCTCTGCGCGAACGAGCGCGTAAACTGCTCCGGCATGTGCTGCACTATCATCGTGCCCGGACAGTTCTCCGGATACTTTTCTAGCACCGCCTTGATCGCCTCCGTGCCTCCTGTGGATGCTCCGATGGCGACCACTTTTTCGGTGGTGCGCGTCATCGACAGCCGCGCGGGCGGCGGCTCGTTTTCTGCGCTCTTCGCCCTCGACCTCAACTTGCTCATGTCCGCTCTTGCCGCGCCTTTTATCTTTTCCGCCAACTGCGCCGAAAGGTCTCCCACCGTGTATGCCGCGCCGGGCTTGCTGATGACATCTATGGCTCCTATCTCAAGAGCCTCGAGCGCCACTTCGCCCCCCTCAGGAGCCAGCGAGCTTACCACTATAACCGGAATCGGATAGTATCTCATCAGTTTGCGCAAAAACGTCAACCCGTCCATCCTCGGCATTTCCACATCCAGCGTCACCACGTCCGGCTTCAATTTTATTATCTTGTCGCGAGCCACATACGGGTCCATGGCCGTGCCGACAACCTCTATCCCCGGAGCCTTCGATAGCTCGGAGCTAAGGATATTCCTCACGACCGCGGAATCGTCCACGACTAGAACTTTAATCATTCAGCAAGTCCCTCAACAAATCAGATTCCACAAAAAGGAAAAACTCAGTCGCGCGACCCTCGACCATTACCCTGATTCTTTGGGCATGAAAATCATCGCATCCGTCCGCCGCGCGCCTGCACGCCTCCGGGTTAAGAGGCCGGGGCGCGAGTATCTCGAACTCCGGCCTTCTGCCGGCTATCTGCGGCAGCAGATTGCCGCAAACCATGTTCATCAACTCGCCCAGCGCGTCGGACATTTTTCCATCAGCCTCGGGGTCGTCTTCTTCAAGGCCCATCATGTTGGCGGCAAACATTCTAGCCAGAGACGCTGGAGCTATCATAGCCGTCGCCCCTGCGAAAAACCCCGAGAATTCCACCGCCGACGCGATCTCCGCCTCCGGCGCGCATTCCCCGTCCTGCTCCTCGTCGGGAGCATCGACAAGCGCGAACGCCGCCTCTTCGAGAACCTTTTCTACCGTGTTAAAAAGAATCTGCCGATGTGTCTGACTCAGTTTCATCCCACTCTCCCAGAACTCCTGATATTACTTCCCTTATCGTTTCCGGCATGAACGGTTTCTTCACGAACGCCTTCATGCCCCTCTGCCATAATTTTTCGATTTTAGTCTCGCTGCCTTCCGTTGAAACTATTATTACCGGCACGTTTTTCATCACTTCGTCATTGTGCATGGCCTCAAGCATCGCCATGCCGTCCATCACCGGCATGTTGATGTCCGCCAGCACGAGATCGATCCAGTTGGCTCCGAGAATCCCCAGCGCGTCCCGTCCGTTTTCAGCGTGAAAGATGTCGCCCACCGGCACCTGCGCCATCTGAATCGTGCGCGACACCATTTTGCGGATTATCGCCGAATCATCGACCACCAGAATGTTGTACGCCATTCCTTGCCCCCAGACTCACAGTTCAAATTCCCCGGAGCCGTTCTTGATTAATACCCGGCCGGTTCCTATCTCCAATTTCATAGTGCGCCACGAATCCCCGCCTATATCTTCGGCGGCTATCAACACGCCGTTTTTCCAGAGTATTTTTTTAAGGCTGATATAGTTGCGGCGGCCTATCTGAAAAAAACCAGTCTTGTCCATCACGTTCGAGCCGCCCGCGACTTTAACCACAAGGCGCTTCTTCTCCGCCCCAAGCCTGTAAGCGCTCTTAAAAAGAGCCGGAAGACCCGTGTCCGCAAACATGCACGGGTTCTCCGCGGCCCTCTCCGGCCTGCAATCCGACGATGGAAGCTGATAATGAAGCATCCCTCCCACGTTAGCCTTGGGATCGTATATCGTCACTCCTATACAGGAGCCGAGAGAATGCGTCACTATGATATCTCCCTCGTTCGCCGACACCTTCATGTCGGACACTCCCACAAGATGCTTTTGCGCGGTATTATTTTCCATCTCAGTCCTTCACATAGATGCTTGGCCTTACGAATTTAAAACCGTGCGATATTCCCGTCAGACTCTCGGAATGCCCCACGAAAAATACGCCTCCGGGAGCCAATATGTTGTAAAACCTCGTCACAAGCTCAGCTTGCGTTTTCTTGTCGAAATATATCATTACGTTCCTGCAGAATACCGCGTCGAACGGCCCTGTCATGGGCCACGGGTCCATTAAGTTAAGCCTTCTGAACGCTATTTTTCTCTTCAGCTCAGCCGACACTCTGTAAAACACTGTTCCGTCCTGAGCGGTTTCCTTCGCAAAGTATTTTTTCAAAACCATTTCCGGAGTTTCCTTCATCCGCTGTTTCGGAAACAACCCTTCCTTCGCCGTCTCCAGAGTCTGAGATGAAATATCCGTCGCTAAAATCCTGAAATCCGGGCATCCGCTTCCTTTGATGGCGTCGTCAAGAGTTATCGCTATCGAGTACGCCTCTTCCCCGGAAGCGCAACCCGCGCTCCATATCCGAAATCGCTTCCTTTTCTCATCGACCAGTTTGACTTTCCCCTGTTCGAGCAGATAGTTGAAGTGATCCTTTTCCCTGAAAAAATATGTCAGGTTGGTCGTCAGGATGTCGACCATAGTCGAAAGTTCGACCCCCGTTTCATCTTTCTCTATATATTTGAGATAATCCTTATATGAATCGATGTTGAGCATTCTCAGCCGCTTGTTAAGCCGCGCCTGCACCAATTCCTTCTTTCCGACATGCAGGTTGATCCGGCAGATGGCGTAAACCATCTCGCTTATCTTCTCAAACTCGCGGTCTGGAAGACTTCTGCTTCTGAGAATGGATGAAACGTTTTCCATTTGTTCTGCTTTGAAGCTCGGCGCCGGCGTCAAGCGTCCTGAGCGAACCTTTCCCTAGTTTCTACTCGGTCAAAACAAGGATGGAGGCGGACGCTCTCGCGCCCGTCTCCATCCCGCGCCGTCATATTCTAAAAATCCTTGAAGTCATCGTCCATAGGAATCATTGTGTCGGACTTCTTCATGCCCACGGAAGCCTTCAGCTTATCGGAAGCCGCGGCAACAGCTCCGTTCCGCGCTTTTGCCGAAGCGGCTTTCTTTGCCTTGTCGGCTGCGGACACGACCCGCTGCGCCGAGCCGTTCGCCGCCTGTCTGCCAGTAACCAGTTCCATCAATTCGTTAACCATATCCATCAACCCGACGGACTGCGAGTTCATTTCCTCTGCGGCCGAAGCTGATTCCTCCGCGTTGGACGCGTTAGACTGCGTCACTTTGTCCATCTGGCTGACCGCGATATTGACCTGATCGATGCCCTGCGCCTGCTCTTTGCTGGCTGCGGCGATCTCAGCCACAAGGTCGGTTACCTTCGCCGAGCCGTCGACTATCTCGACGAACGACCTTGCAAGCTCGTCGGCTATCTTGGAGCCTTCGGAAGTGTTGTTCACCGACTCCTCGATCAGGGTGGCGGTGTTGCGGGCGGCTTCGCCGGCCCTTTGAGCCAGATTGCGCACCTCTTCGGCCACGACCGCGAATCCCTTGCCTGCCTCTCCGGCGCGCGCGGCTTCTACCGCCGCGTTCAGCGCCAGCAGATTGGTCTGAAACGCTATCTCGTCAATCGTCTTGATTATCTTCGACGTTTGTTTGGAAGAATCACCGATTTTAGCCATCGCGGTGGTCATCCGGGAGATTTCGTCGCTGCCTCTATCCGCCGCCTTGCGCGCGTCCTTCGACAGCAAGTTGGCCTGTTCAGCGTTGTCCGCATTCTGCCGGGTCATAGACGACATCTCCTCCAGCGAAGACGATATCTCTTCGAGAGAAGACGCCTGCTCGGAAGCTCCTTCCGCCAGAGACTGGCTGGCTCCCGAAACCTGCCCGGACGCGGACGACAACTGCTCGGACGCGTCCATCAGCGACGTTGATATCCTGTTGATCGGAAGCCCGATCGATCTTGCGAGAGCAATCGCAGCAAGCAACGCCGACACTGTCACGACAAGAGACACCGCCAAAAGAACATACAGAATAGCGTTCATCTCTTTTTGCACATCGTCGATGTATATTCCGGAACCGACAATCCATCCCCAATCCCTCTGGAGCTTCACGTAGGAAATCTTCGGGTCGGGTTTCGTCTGCCCCGGTTTTGCCCACATATAATCGACCGAGCCTTCTCCGGCTTTTTTACAAATTTCCGCCATTTCCACGAACAGCTTTTTCCCGTTCGGGTCTTTGTAGTCCGAAAGATCTGAACCGACCAGATCGGCTGTGAACGGATGCATCAACATCGTCGGATGCATGTCGTTTATCCAGAAATACTGTTCACCCTCATATCTCATGTCTCGCACCACGTTCATTGCGGCCGCCTGCGCTTCTTCTTTGGTCAAAGCTCCAGACTTCTCAAGTTGAACGTAGTGGTCAATTACCGTATGCGCCGCTTCCACAAGATGCTGTGTTTTCTCTTGCTTTCCTTGATACATCTGGGTTTGGAACTTCGGGAACATCCATGCCAGAAGGGCTATGTACAGCGCTGACACGAACAGCCCCAGCATGATTATCCTTGTCGACAGATTAAATCTTTTCAACATAATCAGTTTCTCCTCGTCTGATAGAATGAACCGACATTTATTTTTCGAAACTCCGAGGCCGTCCGGCCCGGAGCCGCCGTTCGCTCCAACCTCATTTCGTTCCTGTTTCTTTTTCGGTTTTAGAGATGATTTTTATCTCCTCCGCCGTCAGGACTCTCCTGATGTCGAGCACAATGACAATCTTGCCTTTGGCTTTGCCTATGCCCATTATAAATTCGGTGTCAACGCTGACCCCGAAAGTCGGAGTTTCTTCGATGTCCTGCTCTTGGATGTCCAGAACTTCGGAAACTTTATCCACCACGATTCCCATCAGCAAGCCGTCGAGGTCAACCACGATGATGCACGTTTCTTTCGTGTTGTCCGCGCGTTCCATGCCGAACTTTTGCCGCAGGTCTATCACGGGGATGACTTTCCCGCGCAGATTGATGACGCCTCGAACGAAATTCGGCATCCTCGGCACATTCGTGATTTCCATCAGCCCGATGATTTCCCTGACTTTCAGTATCTCAAGCCCGTACTCTTCGTCTCCAAGCGTGAACGTGAGATACTTGTTGAGTTTCCTTCCCTGCTCTTCCGCCGCCGCTATTGCCATTTCGCGCCCTCCTTTCGTGTTGTTTTATGTTTCATGTTTTCCTGTCATGAATTGTGAGCCAGTCTTATCATGCCGGTGGTGTCTAGGATTAGCGCCACCCGTCCGTCTCCCATAATCGCGCCGCCCGACACCCCGTCGAGTTCATCGAACATTCCGCCCAGCGCTTTTATCACCACCTGCTGCTGTCCTTCCAGATTGTCCACCATCAGCGCGCAGCGTTTCCCGTTGCCGCCGACAATCACCGCGAGAGCGTCCGTCGCGTCCGTCTTAGCCCCGTCCAGACCGAACAACCGATGCACCCTGAACAGAGGCATCAGATCGCCTCTCACTTTCAACATCTCTCCCCTGCCCACCACAGTGTCTATCTGCCCGCGCTCAGGCCGCAACGACTCCACTATCGCTATCGTCGGTATGATGTATTTCTCATGCGCCACATTCACCACCATGCCGTCTATTATCGCAAGCGTCAGAGGCAGCCGGATTATGAACTCCGATCCTTTCCCCTGTTCGGATTCGATCTCCACCCGGCCCCGCAGAGCCTCGATGCTCCTTTTCACCACGTCCATCCCGACGCCCCGGCCTGAAACCTCGGTGACCTTTTTCGCGGTCGAAAAACCCGGATGAAATATCAGACTGTAAATCTCCCTGTCCGAAAGCTCGGCGTCGGCGGAGACGATGTTCTGCGCAATCGCTTTTGAAACAATCGCGTTCTTGTCCAGCCCTTGCCCGTCGTCCTTCAGTCTGATGACGACCGTGCCGCCCTCGTGCGCCGCCGAAAGATGTATCCGGCCCTTTGCCGGTTTTCCCGCAGCTATTCTCTCCTGCGCCGACTCGATTCCGTGATCCACGGCGTTCCTGACCATGTGAACCAGCGGACTGCCGATCTCTTCGACCACGTTGCGGTCAAGCTCGGTGTCCTCTCCCGAATACGTCAGTTCAACCGACGTTCCGCACTTGATCGAAAGGTCCCGCGTCAGACGGGTCATCTTCTGGAATGTGTTTTTGAGCGAGACCATTCTCATGCTCATCGCAAGCTCCTGCAACTCGCGGGTAATCTTGCCGAGATGGGAGACATTCCTTGACAGGCGCGCGCTCTTCGTCTGCGTCACTTCCGGCTCCTGCGTTACCATCGCGTTGGCGATCACAAGTTCGCCCACCGCGTCGATCAGCGCGTCCAGACGGGTCGTGCTCACCTTTACCATTCCGTCAGCTTTTCCGGTTGACTTTGCTTCTTGCGCGCATGCCTCCGCTGGGGCGGCGGTCTGAGCAGGTTCATCCTCAAGCCGATCTTCTATTGCGGCTCGCTCTTCGCTGCAACTCCGCTCCGGATCCTTCAGTCTTTCTATCAATTCGCCGTATCCAGAAGGCGTTTCATATTTTGCTCCGCCCACCGCCGCGTTCACTCTCTCGACGGCGTCTTTCAGGAAGTCCACCGCCGCGAACGCCACGTCCGCCGCGCGACCCATTATGTCGATCTCCCCGCGCCTTGCTCTGTCCAGAAGGCTTTCCGCGTGGTGCGCCACTTCCTGCGTGTCTTTCAGATTCAAAAAACCGGCTATTCCTTTTATATTGTGATATCCCCTGAATATTTCATTTATCAGCGCGCTGTCGCCCGGATGCTTCTCCAGTTCGACGAGCGCCATCTCCGAAGCGTGCAGGTACTCGCGCGATTCCGTCACGAAATCCACAAGCTCAGGATTATTGGGGTCGATCTCGACGGACGGCGGATGGATCATGGAGGTCTGTTCAGCCTGTTGCGGCGCGACCGCCGCTCTCGAAGCCTTCGGCCGTTTCGCCTGCGCGCCTCGCTCCGCCAAGCCGGCCGCTATCCTGTCTGCTTTCGATTTCCATGTCTCGTCCCCAACCGCGAAAGCGCCTGACAAGATGCTATTTACACATTCGGCGGCGGCCTTCAAGCCTGCCGTCGTTTTTTCATCGATATCCTTTCCAGTCGCTTTTAACGCGGTGGTGACAGCCGCGAAAAGACGCGCGGCAGATTCCATGCCAAAGCGCCCGGCCGCTTTTTCCAATGCGCTCGCGCACGCCTCCAACCGGCCCACCGTTTCGGTTATTCCATATCCGATATCTTCTATGCTTGACTCGAAAGCATCGAGGTCGTCGGCCATTTCTTCAAGGAAACCTCCGGCTGTCGAAAGAGAGCTTGCCATCATAGCCGCATTTTCAATCGTTGTCCCGGAACAGTCCGCCGCCGCATCGTCTTCAAACTCGCCTTCCATAAGGCCCCTAAACCATCCGGCCGAGCCGCGAAGCGCTTGCAACCCGCCTTCGAAAGGAATCTCCCCGGCTAAAGTGTCCGCCGCCAACTGGGCCGCTCCCCTTGCCACGCCCACAGCCTCGCCTGAATCCTTCACAAGCATCTCTATCTTCCAGAAAAAATCCTTTATTACTCTCAAAACATGATCGTCTTTCGCGCTCATGTCCTGAATAAGCCCTTCGAGAAGGTCCAGTTGCAACTCCAACTCTTCGGGAGATTTTGAGAGCGCGAGCCGGGCGGTTTCAGATGTCCGCGCCGGAAGCGAGAGCGCAGAAAGTTCGGAATCCGCCCGCGCGGTCGTTCCTTCGGCGCCGCCCGCGCGCTCTCTCTCAGTCGCGGCAGTCTGCAAGCGGGAAACTGCGGCGCACATCTTGATATAAGCAACGCTGAAGTCCGTCCGCCCGGAAACTATATCTTGAGCGATTCGGGCAAGCGAGGCCGCTTCCAGCGCCATACCGCCTTGAGCCTCCGAGCGAAGCGAGATTTCATCCGCCAGTTCCCGTATCCGCTCAGCGCCCCCAAGGTCGTCCTCGTCCATCCCGGCTGCCAGCCCGGATATCTCTTCCACCATCGCCAGCGTGTCTTCCAGCAGTCCTTCTCTCATTGTTTCACCTTTGTCGCCTATCGCCCCGCAAGTTCAGGCTTTCAGGCATTTGTCGTATAGTCAATCAACACTGGAAACTTCGCGAACAGAAACATCAACGGCTACGCAGCAATCTCTCTTCGACAACATTCTCCGAGACATTTTCATTATTGCGTCCAGCTCAAACGGCTTAGTCATAAACCGGCAATTCGACGGTTTTTCGGTATGAAACACATCTCTTTCGGAAGGCCTTCCTGTCACCATAATAACCGGGATGTGACAAGTTAGCTCATTCTCTCTAAGATTCTTGATGAATTCCCAACCGCCCATAATCGGCATGCAGATGTCAGTAACGACGATATCCGGGCGGAAGACAAGCGCTTTTTTCATAGCCTCAAGCCCGTTTCCGGCTTCGCAGACTTCGTATCCGCCCGCATCGAAAAGACACTTGAGGAGTTCTCTCACGTCTTCTTCGTCATCAACAATCAGAGCTTTATTCAAAACGCGCGAATCCTTTTAAATTTCGTTCAGAAGCAACCGTCTCGCGACCTTCCACAGAATAATTAGTTCGGGGTTCTTTGATTGATGACGGACAGCAAAGCTGTCGTTCAATCGCGATTATAGCCCGTTCGCAGTCCTTTCAGTTCGATTTTCGTTGTCAAACTCGCTCTATTCTATTTGCCGGACAGAAGGCCGTATGTATGCAGAAATACAAAGTTCTGTGGATGTTTTTACAGCTTTTTGTGGCGATTTTATCTACAGAAATAGGAGCTTCAGATGTTTATTGCGTCAAGCCCGTGTTTGCGCGCGAACTGCATCAGTTCATAATTGTCGTCAATTTTCAACTTTTCTTTGATTCTTGATTTATATGTTGAAACCGCGCTTTCGCTGACATCCAATTCGACGGCGATCTCTCGTATCTTCATGTGTTTCGCCATTCTCGAAAGTATCTGCAACTCTCTTTTAGACATGGATGATATCGGATTTTCAGAGGCGGCTCCGCGCTGCTGGGCGATTATCTTTTCCATGATGGTTTCAGAGACGCATATCTTTCCCTCCGCCGCTTTTCTTACAGCCATCCCAAGCTCGCCCGGAGCTGACCCTTTTAGAATGAAACCTATAGCGCCGTCTTTGAGCGCCCGCTTTGCAAATTCCTCGTTGTCATGCATTGTCAAAAACACGACGGCCGCCGCAGGACGCGCTTCTTTGACTTTCACCAGAATATCAAGACCGCTCATTCCGGGCATATCCAGATCAAGCAGCATAACGTCGAACCCGGTTTTGACAATTTTCTCCAACGCCTCCTGCCCTGACCCGGCCTCTGCGACGACTTTTATGTCGCCTTTAACCTCTAGGATTCGCCTGACCCCGTCCCTCACAATTTCATGGTCGTCGCAGAGAAAAACCCTTATCATCCTTTTTCTCCAGCGCGCGGGGACAACGGAGCGCGCGCGATTATTTCAGTTCCTTTTCCTATGCCGCTAATTATATTCAAGCTCCCGCCGCAATTCAAAATTCTTTCCTTCATTCCGATTATGCCGAAACGCATGTCCTTTTCCTCAAAAATCGTTTCAGGTTCAAACCCCGATCCGTTGTCCGCGATTATTAAAACAAGCTCCGTCCCTTGAGTTGAAGAAGATATGCTGGCCTTCGATGCTCCCGAATGCTTGAGAGCGTTGGTGAGGGCTTCCTGCGCCACCCGATATAACGATATCTGGGTTTCATCCTCCAAGCCCTCGAAGTCGTTTTCATTTACATCTGTTTCAACTTCCATCTTGCCGATGCTGGAGACTTCTCTGGCTAGCATTTCCAGAGCCGTTTTAAGGCCGAGCTTGTCCAATTCCACCGGGCGCAACCCCTTGCATATACCTCTCAACTCGGTCGCGGCTTTTACCGCCAGAGATGATAGTTTTCGGATTTCCTCCAACTCCGCTCTTTCTTTTGCCAGAAGAAACTCTGATTCCATAGCCAACGCGGCGATGTGTCTTCCCATAATGTCGTGCAGTTCGCGGGCGAGCCTTGCGCGTTCCTCCTCCTGCGCGGTTATCAGTTTTCGCGACAGCCCTTTCATCTTTTCTTCGTTCTCTATAAGAAGCTCCTCGGCTCTCTTTCTAGCCGATATGTCCGTCCCCACGCATAGTATTTCTATCCTCTTGTCTTTTTCATTGTAAAGCTGTTTGTTGGACCAGTTTATCCATATCCGCGAGCCGTCTTTTCTCATGTTCTCATTCTCGTTCGACTCGTAATCCAAAATATTTGTCAGTATTTCTGTTATCATTACACTCAAGTCTCTGCCCGAACTGTCCGTTTCCGGAACTATAGAGCCGACGACGTTTCTTCCTATCAATTCGCCTTTTGAATACCCGAATAACTCTTCTGCGTGCTTGTTAATAAAGATAATTTCTCCATTGATATCTAATCGCAGAATGATACTGTTCGCGCTTTCGACAAGTTCCCGATATCTGGCTTCGCTTTCGACAAGCGCAAACTCCGCGAACTTTCTCTTGGTGACGTCGTTAGAGCAGATAAGAACATTTTCAAAACCGCCGTAGCTGAGGTAATCCACAGACGAGGAAAGGCATCTGTCGTTAGGCGGTTCTCCCGGAGCGGCGGTGAACCACATCTCAATGTCGAAACTTCTGCGTCTCGTGTTGAAAGCGTCGCGGACGGCGGAAGACATCGCGCAGGAATCGCACAACTCGCCGAAACCGCATCCCAGCGCGCTGTTCTTGTCGTTCGCGCACCTCATCGCGTCCCCGAACATCATTCCGACCATTTCGTCGTTGGAACGAGACGCAAACCGGGTCGCCGCGTCATTGGCTTTCACCACCCGGAAAGTCCTGTCCACCAGCAGCATCGCCATCGGAGCGCTGGAGTGTATCGCTGACAGTTCGGCGAGAACCTTTTCCAGTTCGCTCTCCGCGTTCTTTCTATCAGAGATATCGGTAAAAATTCCGGCTATCTGCCCCGGCTCCGGGCTAAAAATCGTGACTCCTAAGTATTTATCCCAATATTTAGAGTAAATTTCAAAATTTTCCGGGCGTCGCGTCATCGCCGCCGTTTTGAACAATTCGATCAGATGCCTGTCAGAATCATGTATCGCCGCGCTCGCGGTCTTTCCAATAATTTTTTCCGATTTCACCCCGGATATGCGCTCGAAAGAAGGATTTATCGAGGAGAAATGAAAATCCGCGGGCTGTCCCTCATCGTCAAAGAGAATTTCGCACACAACAAGGCCTTCCGACATCCCCTCAAACAAGGCTTGGTATTTCTTCTCCGTTTTTATGCGAACCATTTCCGATGAAGCCCTGACCGCAAAACTCTTGAGAAGAGGAATCGTCTGTGGACGTTCAGTCATGGGCTTGTCGTCTATGACGGCAATAACTCCGATCGCTTTTCCCTGTCTATCAAATATTGGCGCGCCCCAAAAGCTTGCGTTCGTCCAGCCGTCAATTTCAGGAAACCGAGGCAGGAGACGATCCTCTGCGTCCTGCCTGATAATCGCCCGGAAGTGGAAAACATCGGCAAAAACAGTGCCCTCAATATCGAACGAAAAACTTTCTCTTAATTCGCCGTCCAGCCAAACGGCGATTGCGGTCGCTTTTCCATGATTGTCTTTCTCCACAGCCGCGATTATCGCGCCTCTTTTCATGAGCGTTAACGCGAGTTGTTTTGCGAGGAATTCGAAGATGTCGGATTTCGGGCCTGTTCCGCTCTCCGCCACCGCCCTCAGCGCCTCGTCAGCCCTCTTCTGTTCGGTGACATCTCTTATAGTCACCAACACAGTAGGTTTTCCTCTGAACTCCACCCTCGACAATGCTACCGACGCTTCAAACTCCTTTCCGTCCAACCTACAGTGAGTCCAGTCGAAATAATGGAACCCTTTTTCAATCGCTATTTCAACCATTCTGCTCGCTTTGCTGACCGACTCCGAGCCATCCCTCTGCCTTGGGGGGGAAAGGTTGACCGGGGACATGCCGAGCAGGTCGTTCTCGGAGACGGCCCCGAATATTTTCAGCGCGGACTGGTTGCAGGTTGAAAACTTCCACTCAGGCAAATCCAAAGTTAATATGGCGTCGCTGAGATTGGAGACAAGCGTCCTATATCGCGATTCGCTCTCCACCATTCGAATCTCAGCGCGTTTCCTCATAAGCACGCCCACGAAAACCATGAAGAGCCGGTCGATCGTGGCAATGTCTTCCGCCTCATACCCGCCGGGTTTGTCTGCGAAAAAAACCGCCCTTACGCTCTGTCTTTCGTTGAGAGATGGAACGCAGACGTAGGATGAAACGCGGCGCGCAATTCCATCTTCTTCGAATTCGCCGGAGGGATCGAAAGGCTCGTTCTTCGCCACGATGTCTCTGCCGTCCCTCGCCAGCCTCACAACCTCTCCGTATTCGAAGTCGTCGAGCGCGCTTCGATACAGGATCATCTCGAAGCGATCGGAACCGTCCTCGCTTAAGCCGGACACGGCTATGTCAAACCCGATCTCCGGATTGTCCAGAACCGCGAATCCAAACTCGCTTCGGGTGAGTTTTCGCATCTCATTGACAAAGAACAACGCCAGCTTCTTAGCGTCGTCGCAGATCATAGATTCAATGAGGAACTTGTTGATGGCGTCAAGCGAGTCCCTTTGGCCGGCCACCGACTCCTCGGCGGCCTTTCGCCGCAGAGCTTCATCGGACGCCTGTTTGTGTTTGTCCTCGAGCGCTTCAAGAGTCCGGTTAATATTCAATGAAAGCAACCCGATTTCGTCTCTCCCTTCCTGTCTGACGCGAGCCGCGAAATCGGCTTCCCGCGCTAACGCTCCGAACGATTTCGACAATCTGCGAATTCTCGCGGTTACCTGCCTTCGAATGATTTCGAGCAAAATCACGATGAGTATTATCGCGCCTATCATGGTGTACAGCCTAAACGCGGCGAGGGATCGGCGGCCTTGAATCTTTATCGCGCTCGGCCTCACGAATTCCAAATAGAAAGCGGGATATCCGTTTACGTCCGGAAACATCATCACGCAACGCGTCCTGTCGAAATCCAGCAACTCTGTGTGAGAAGGAAAAGACGCGGGGTCAGCGCGTCCCGCGCCAATCATCTCTCCGGGCAGATCCGGGTCGCCGGGGAAAAGAAGCCTTATCGGCAACCCCACTATGCCCGAATAAGCCCTTGCAAGAGATTCGTCCACAAATCTGGCCATGATGAGCGTGCCGCGCATCGGGCCTTCCGCTTCGCTTGTAAGGATAGACCACGTGAAAATGAGGGCGGGCCTTCCTCCCAAAGCGACAACTCCGTTGCGTCCGCTTTTTTCGCCGGGAGCCAATATGCTCCCGCTCGCTGCCAGCGCCACAAGCTCTTCAGGAACCGGAAGCTCCTTATTCCTGTCCGTGTCGAACGCTTTGGCGTATAGAATTTTTCCTTCCGTGTCGGCAGTGGCTATCAGATTCAATCCAGAAGATATGAATGTGGCGTCCATCATGTTTTCTTCAATATAGCGAGCCGGATTGTTCTCGCCGCCCGCAAATCTATAGGTCTCATCCCATTGCGCCCAGTCTTTGAGCATTGTACGTTTTCCATCAAGCTCAAGCTTGTGCGCGTGTTCTATCCTTGCGATATCATCAATGACGGACTGTCGTTCGAGAGCGTCGAATTTCCTTATTAAACCCGGATTCGCCAATAGAAAAATAGAAAAGGCATCTAGATGTTCCAGAAAGACCGATAGAATTTGAGTTGTTCAGAAACAAGAACTATCGGAACGGAGGAACAAAAAGATGCCCAGTAAAAAGTA
>Ga0209606_1001466_pt1 | contig 29059 bp, 16 predicted proteins | sample AD_UKC057_MetaG_FD_184412 | JGI IMG/M metagenome (GOLD analysis project Ga0209606, IMG submission 184412) | Active sludge microbial communities of municipal wastewater-treating anaerobic digesters from USA - AD_UKC057_MetaG (SPAdes) (version 2) | ecosystem: Engineered > Bioreactor > Anaerobic >...
GAGTGACATCCGTGATCGCCTACTGGTTGGAAGTGCAACTGGGCACGGCTCCGCCGGATTATGTCGAAATGGACAAACGCCATAGGCGAGTGGAAAAACGGGAGTATTGGTGGACGGCCAGTGCGGAACTGGAAGCCTATCTGGCACAAGAGTATGGCTGGGAAGGTGTCCGGCTTGGTGGGCGTGTCCGCCGCCAACGCCGCCCCTTGACGGCGGACGAGTGGACCGAATGCGAAGAGTATGTGGCGGTCTATGGGAGTCGGTGCTCCCACCTCCCAACGGCCCCCCAGTGCAGCCAGTGGCTGCGGGGACATGGGTGTATCGAAAACCGCGTCTTTTGGGTGTTGGATGTCACCTACGGCGAAGATCGCACCCCTGCCCGCGGGATCGGCGTCGCGCTGAGTAAGCTGCGGTGTATTTCCTTGAATATCATGCGCCGCCTGGGTTATCGGTATATCCCTGACGGCCACCGCGCCGCAGCTGCCTTGCCTGATTGCGGGATAGCCTGGCTAAGGTCGGTATGAGCGTTGATAAGCCCTACTGGACGGGCGGCATGTTTGACAAGCTAGATAAAGAGACCCGGGAGATGTTGCTGGCCCTGCACTTTAGCGATCTGCTGTACCTGCTCAGTGAAGGGTATGGGCAGTTCTGGGGTAAAGCGGAACTTGGCGATAGTGGATTGCAGTTCTTCAACGGGAAAGACGTGTTTTCGTTCAATGGCTTTTTGGAAATGAGAGCCGCAGGGGCGCAATTTGGTCTTGTCCGTCCAACAGGAATGGGTAACTGGGAGTTCGCTTATCTGCCCCAACCCTGGACCTCTCCAGATGGGCGTGTTTTTGCGCCAACCGGCACGTGCTATCAAAAAACCACATTTGCTCAAGAGATGTTCCTCTCAAAGATCCCTACTGAAATGAAGAGCGGCATAGCTGGAGCCTTGATCGGCTCTGCGCTTGGCCCTTCGGGAGCTGGTTGGGGTTTGATAATCGGGCTGACGGTAGGTGTCGCACAATCCGCGCTTTTCTCCGACCCTCTGCCTGGACATCAAGAGGGCGACGAAGTATTGGAATATTGGTATGATAATGGTCTATATGAAGTTACTACGATTCGGGGTAATCGTGTACTGACCACACGCTGGAGTCAATGGTGGGCCTTTACCACGCCATGAATACGAACTTGAGAGAAAGATGTCTCGACAGCATGCATTTGCGGATGCGAATGAGAAATATTACCAGGTCAAATAGGCAGCACACTATCACATGATTGCGGAGGAGCACTTACTCATGGTCAGTAAAGGGTTCAACTTAGGGCGTTTTCTGGGGTTAGGGCTGATTGTGGTAATAGTCAGTAGTGCATTCGCCACTCTCTATGAACACGCTGAAAGCGATTTGTCCAGAACAACATTCAAGATTCTGGCATTTTTTCCAGTACTAAGCCTCTCTGCTCTCTTAGTGTTCGAGTTTTGGCAAAAGGATTCCTTGGGGAGGTATTCAGAATCTGCTGTGTGGCGTTGGCTTTCGGTGGTTGCTACCGTTTTCTGTGTACTAGTGATTCTTTTTGCACTTCTATATGCAGATTAACCTGTAGCCTAATGCATGATACAATAACCTATTCGCAGAATGTCACCACCTACGATGCGCTCGGGGGCGTCGCCGAAATTACTCAACCGGATGGCGCGCGCACGCTCACGGAGTACCAGGGGCGCCGCACGGCGGTGCTGGATGCGAACTGAGCTTATCCCCATTTGTTTGACCACAAATGGTTAGAATAAGTTGAAGTGACGGCTCCGTGCTGAACGGTGTGATCTTCACCCATGGGGGAAACTACTTCGAGTGGCAGGGCAACACGACGATGATGACACGGATTACACTCTGGGCAGCCAACAGGTCGCCCTACGTCAAGGCGGCGTGCTGACCTGCCTCCATGGCGACCATCTGGGCTCGGCCAGCCTGGCCACGGACGCGAGCGGGGCCAAAATCGTCCATAGCGACACTCGCTACTATCCCTATGGCGTGACGCGGCCCGGACTGGCAGGGACGGGCTTGCCCACCGATCGGCGCTTCACCGGCCAGCGGGAGGAGACCGGCCTGGGCTTCTACGACTACGGCGCGCGGCCGTACGATCCCACGCTGGGACGGTTCCTGCAGGCGGATACGCTCGTCCCCAATCCGGGGAATCCGCAGAGCCTGAATCGGTACGCGTACACGCTCAACAATCCGCTCAGGTATACGGATCCCAGCGGGCATTTTGCATGGATACCATTTTTAGCCGTTGGCGGCGCAATATTCACTGGAATCACATATTGCGTTACATCGGACACTTTCAATGGTACGGAGTTTGCTCTTGCTATCGGGGCCGGCCTTGTCGGTGGTGCTTTGATGTTACATCGGACACTTTCAATGGTACGGAGTTTGCTCTTGCTATCGGGGCCGGCCTTGTCGGTGGTGCTTTGATTGGCACAGGCGTAGTACTTTGTCAAACATCAATTGAGGGGTAAATTCTGTCCACCGCAATCCGGCCCGGGCGCGTCTCACCCCTATATGTACGGATGGCAGATTGATAAATTGCCACATATAGGGGAAAACCACGTCGGTTTTTTTAACGAACTGACGTTTCTACCCATCAAATCAGCCTTGACAAAGTACCAAGCGCCCTGCGTTGTGAGTTGAAAAAAACTTGTTCTGTGGTAGAATCGATTTAGTTTCTACCAAGAGGTGCTGCTGTGAAGCTGCTTTCTGTGTCACTCGCCCTTGCCTTGTTGGCCCTTACCAACAAGCGTTGGCGCGCGGCACCTTCACACTAGCCTGTGGAAATCCCAGCCCCTGCCGCGCAGCAGGGGTTTTTTGTTGATTTTAGCGCGGAGGAGGTCATGGGTAAAAAGTAATGAGGTGGCAGTTTTCTCACCCATTACCCCTTCCCCATCACCTGTCACCCTTTTTCAGGAGGAAAGCATGAGCCGGCCCTATCGTCCGCAAGAAATCGAACCGAAATGGCAACAGCGTTGGGAAACCGACGGGCTTTACCGCTCCGTGATGGATCCGGCAAAGCCCAAGTTCTACGCGCTGACGATGCTCCCCTATCCCAGCGGCGACCTGCACATCGGTCACTGGTACGCCATGACCCCCAGCGACGCGCGGGCGCGCTTCAAACGGATGCAAGGGTACAACGTGCTCTTCCCGATGGGCTTCGACGCTTTTGGCCTGCCCGCCGAAAATGCCGCCATCCAGCGAGGCATCCATCCCGGCAAATGGACCATGGATAACATCGTCAACATGCGCCGCCAGCTCCGCACAATGGGCGCGATGTTCGACTGGCAGCGCGAGGCGGTCTCATGCCTGCCCGGCTATTACCGCTGGACGCAATGGTTCTTCCTCAAGCTCTACGAGATGGGGCTGGCCTACCGCAAGCAGGCGCCGGTGGACTACTGCCCCAGCTGCAAGACTACCCTCGCGCGGGAGCAGGTGATCGGGGAAGAGCACATCTGCGAGCGCTGCGGCACGCCCGTCATCAAAAAAGACCTGGAGCAGTGGTTCTTCCGCATCACGAAGTACGCTGACGAGCTGCTGGATTTCTCCAGGATTGACTGGCCGGAGAAAATCCGCCTGCTCCAAACCAACTGGATCGGGCGCAGCGAGGGCGCGGAAGTGACGTTCACCATCGCGCCCGAAGACCTCCCCGCCGACGCCGCGCCGGAGGAGGGCCGACTGGTGGTGTTCACCACACGTCCCGACACGCTCTGGGGCGCGACGTTCATGGTGCTGGCGCCCGAACATCCGCTGGTGGAGCGGATCACCAAACCAGAGCACCGGCAGGCAGTCGAGGCCTATAAACGGCAGGCGGCGCGCCAAAATGAGATCGAACGCCTGGCGACCGACAAGGAAAAGACGGGCGTCTTCACCGGCGCGACGGCCATCAATCCCGTGAACGGAAAACGCATTCCGGTGTGGACCGCCGATTACGTGATGATGACCTACGGCACCGGCGCGATTATGGGCGTGCCGGCGCACGACGAGCGCGACTTCGCGTTCGCCGCGAAATTCGGCCTGCCCATCCCCGTCGTCATTGAGACGGACGAGTGGATCGCCGAAGGCCGCCCGTTCCCCCTGCCCCACCCCTACCCCGGCGAAGGGCGCATGATCAACTCTGGTCCCTTCGACGGCACGCCGGCCCCCCATCCGGCCGTGGAGCAGGTGACCGCCTGGCTGGCGGCGCAGGGACGCGGCAAGGCGGCGGTCAACTATCGCCTGCGCGACTGGCTGATCAGCCGGCAGCGCTATTGGGGTGCGCCCATCCCCATGATCTACTGTGATCACTGCGGTATCGTCCCCGTGCCCTACGAGCAGCTGCCCGTGCTGCTGCCGCCCGACGCCGAAATCCCCAAAACCGGGGAGAACGCGCTGCTCTATCACGAGGGATTCCTGCACACCACCTGCCCGCAATGCGGCGGACCGGCGCGGCGGGAAACGGATACGATGGACACCTTCATGTGCTCGTCGTGGTATCAATACGCCTACCTGAGTCCCTACTACCGTGAGGGCGAGCCCGTCACGGGCGACGACACCCCTTGGGACCCGGCAGAGCTGGCGTATTGGGCGCCCGTGGACACCTACACGGGTGGCGCGGAACATGCAGTGATGCATCTGCTGTACACGCGCTTCTTCACCAAAGCCCTGCGCGATGGAGGCCTGCTCAATTTCGACGAGCCCATGCTGCAATATCGCTATCAGGGGACGATTCTCGGCGAGCCCCGGAAGGGAGATGTCGCCGAAGTGACCGGCGCATGGGAAGGGAGCGCCTTCAAAGCCGCAGAAATCACGGCCTACCCCTTCGACAGGCCCGATCTCTGGCCCGCGATGGGCCAGAGCGCGACCCGCGTCTGCGGCGAGGTCATGGCCCGCGATGAGGTGAGCCTGCAGGTCCGCGTAGATGAGGCGGGGACCCTCGTCGTCGTTCACGTGTCCGAAGAGCTGCCGGTGCACATCCCCGGCAAGGAGCGGCCGGGCCAGCTAACCGACATCCTCTATCATCTGGAAGTAGAGAAGATGTCGAAGAGCAAGAAAAATGTGGTGGCGCCGGACGCCCTGGTGGAAGCCTATGGCGCGGATGTCGTGCGCGCCTACCTGATGTTTGGCTGGCGGTGGGAGATGGGCGGCCCCTGGGATAGCAAGGGCATCGAAGGCATCGTGCGCTGGATCAACCGGGTCTGGTCACTCGTGACCGACGCCCCGCGCCACCGGGCGGCGCCGGACGCCGGTGCGGAACGCGAGCTGCTGCGCGCGATGCACAGCGCCATCAAGGCCGTGACCCAAGACCTGGAGAACTTCAGCTTCAACACGCTCATCGCGCGGCTGATGGAGTACACGAATGCGCTGAGCAAGGCCAAAGAAGCCGGGTGGGGAACGCCGACATGGGACACGGCCCTCACGCACCTGCTGCTGCTGCTGGCGCCCATCACGCCGCATCTGGCGGAAGAGCTGTGGGAGAGCCTCGGCAAACCGTATAGCATTCACCTGCAACCCTGGCCCACATGGGATGAGGCGATGCTGGCAGTCGCGGAGCTCGAGATTCCGGTGCAGGTAAACGGGAAAGTGCGCGGCAAAGTCGTCGTCGCGGCGGATGCGGATGAGGCAACCATCAAGGCGGCGGCGCTGGCGGAGCCGAACGTCCGCCGTTACGTCGAGGGGCGACAGCTGGTCAAGGTCATTGTCGCTGGCTTGAAACTGGTGAGTGTGGTGGTAAAATGAAACCTGTTCCTGCAGGTGGCATTCAGATTTCAGGCTGCAGCTGTTTACAAACTCGCCCAAAGTCGGAGGAGCATCATGAACCCAGAGACGGACCATGCCATCATCATCGTTGGATCGGGACCCGCAGGCATTGCCACGGGCTTACATTTGCTGAAGCGCGACCCGGCGCTGGCGCAACGCACGCTGATTCTGGAGAAAGCTCGCCATCCCCGCCCCAAGCTGTGCGCCGGAGGCCTGCTCCCCGACGCGGTGACGCAACTGGGCCGCCTGGGCCTCGATGTCACCGAAGTGCCTCACATCAAAGCCCCGTGGGCGCATTTCACCTTCCAGGGACGGGGGATGCAGATGACCAGCGGAAAGTACAATTACGCCTTTTACGTGATCCGCCGTCATGAATTCGATGCCTGGTTAGCGACCCACGCTCGGGAACGCGGACTGACGTTGCAGGAGGAGACCGCGGTGCAGGCAGTGCGCCGCGAGGGGGACAGGGTGTTCGTGGAAACAAATCGCGGCAGCTACACCGCGCGGGCCGTCGTCGGAGCAGACGGCGCGAACAGTGTCGTGCGGCGCGCCGTGCAGCCAAGATCAACGGGGAATGTCGCCCGCCTGTTGGAGGTGCTGGTCGAACCGCGCGACAGCAACGACCCGGCGGCGCTGCCTCACGCCCCAGACGAGGCGTATTTCGAGTTCGGCTGCCTGCCGGACAATATCCAGGGCTACATCTGGGATTTTCCGACCCAAGAAGGGGGTGCGCCGCGCCGGTGCTGGGGCGTCTACGATAGCCGGGTGGATTCCAAGGGGGCGCGGGGTGACCTGCCCGGCGCGCTCAGCCAATTCATGGCGGCCTATGGCTATGGCCCCCAAGATTACACGCTCCAGGCTCATCCCATCCGCTGGTTCGACACGCGCGCAACACTCTCCACGCCAGGGATCCTGCTGGTAGGCGACGCTGCCGGCGTAGACGCTTCCTTTGGCGAGGGCTTGAGTCCGGCGCTGGGCTATGGCGAGATTGCAGCGGAGGCTCTGGCGGAGGCTTTCGCGCGCGGCGATTTCAGTTTCGGCGATTATCGGGAGCGCGTGCTGGCCCATCCCTTGGGGAAGGCCCTGCGCGCCCGCACCCTTGCCGCGCGCGCCCTCTTTGGCATGCGGAGTCCCGCCTTCCAGCGCTTGCTATGGTGGCGGCTCCAGGGGCTCCTGAAGTGGACCATCAACCACTTTCTCCTCAACTGGACTGAGCGCTAGGCGGCGGACGAAGGGCCTGTTTCTCACTGGGGGCAAAAAGGCGGAAAGGCGAAAGGGGGAAGGCGGCTCACCGACAGGAATTGTAGTCTTCCCCCAGAATGAGCCGCAATTTGACCGGCGCGGCGGGATCAGGGGTCAGCAAGACGTTCTCCTGACGCACGCGGAAGAAGCTCTGCACCCAGGTCAGGCCACTGCCCTTGGTGTTCTCGCCGAAGAACAGCAGGCGCGTCTGAGGATACAGCGCGTCCGCCGGCGCGTAGCTGGGCTCGTAGCCCGCATGGATCAGCCAATCCCCCGCCAGATACTCCCACCCCTCATGCCCGGAGCCGTTCCACACCTCGATGGGGATGGCCGCCTGAAGCGCCCGACTGCTGGCGGGTTTCGCCAGCACGTTCTGCAAGATTGGCTCGATCTCTTCCCACACCGGCAGATAGACCGCCCCTCCTGCGGGGGTAGTGTAGGGCAACACTTGCGCGCGCCCGATGTTGTACGTCCGGATGTCCGCCGGGCTGAGCCGGGCCGCCGTCACCGCCAGCGCGAGAATATCTCCCATCCCCAAATCCGTCTGGTACAGGCCGCTGAGCTCTTGCACCAGCGCCGGCGCGGCTTCCAACAGATTGGCCTGCCTGGCCTTCCGCCACATCGCCTCCAGAACCCGCTGCTGCCGTTGCTCGCGTGAGAAGACGCTGGTCGTCTTGCGCGTGCGCGCATACCACAACGCGAGGGGACCGTCCATGTGCTGCATCCCTGGTTCGAGCACCAACCAGTCATATTCCCCGGCCTCGTTGGGATAGGGCCAGTAATCCTCCAGCCGGCAATGGACTGGTATATCAATGCCGCCCAACGCATCCACCAGCCCCTTCAATCCCGCCATGTCCACTTTGACGTAATAGTCCGCGCTGATCCCCAGGTTGTAGAGCAACGCTTGATTGAGCAGCCCAAAACCGCCGCCGGGATAGTTGTTCACCGTGCCGGTCATATCCGCGGTGTTGATGCGGCTCATCCAGAAGCCGGGGATGAAAATGTAAAGGTCTCGCGGGATGGAAAGGAGCGCTACGGAAGGCACGTCGGGGTAGATGACGAGATACTGGATCGCGTCGGTGCGCCAGTTGTCCCAATCGGGGCGCTGATCGCTGCCCAGGAGGACGATCGTGAGGGCCTCTTTCGGGATGGGCAACAGAGGAACCGGCGTGGGGATGGTGATGGTGTGCGAGGGGTGCAGCGTCGGCGTCACCTCCAGCGGCGCCAGGGTGGGACGGCCGGGGTTGACGACCCGCGTGGGGGTGGCGGTAGGCGAGGGCGTCGGGGAGGGCGTCGGCGTGGGCGAAGGCGTGACCGTAGGCCAGGGCGTGCTCGTGCCGGTAGGGGTCCACGTGGGCGGCTCCTGACGCTCGACAGTCGGCGTCGGCGGAACCGCGGTGGGCTCCGGTGCCGCCAGCGCGACCGCGACGGCCGACGTCGGCGTCGGCCCCAGGTCAGGCCGCGCGCGCGACCAGGAAATGCTGAGATAGAGCATGACCACGCCAATGAGGAGCATGGCCAGGAGAAGCAACGCCAGGGTCCGGAATTGTGATTGGGTCATGCCAGTCCACCTGCCATGAATGAGACTCAACGGATTCGCAACGCCCGGCAGGTAACGTCATCGCCTGTCCGACAAACATTGTAGCACAGGGTCAAAACTTACACAAGGCTCAAATTCTAACCCCAAGATGAAAATTCCGGGCCATTTCCCTCTGTCCATTCGCCAATTGGCTCCGGCCTTAACTGCATCTTAACAACTCCCTGGTATCATCAGCATTGTAGACCATCGAGATGAGGTGCTGTGAAATGAAAAAGGCGCAAATGAATTATTTGGTGGATTGCGTGATTTTGATAGCATTCGTGCTAAGCGCGCTCAGCGGCTTGACCTTCCTGGTGCCGCTGGGGTGGCTGAATCTGGAGGCCGCGACAGGACCGGCCTTTCTGGGCATCAGCCTCAGCATGTGGAACGACCTGCACACCTTCGCCAGCATCGCCATGATAGCGGGGGTGGCCTTGCATCTGATCCTGCATTGGACCTGGATTTTCACGATGACAAAACGGACGTTGGGAAAGCAACTCCCTGGGAAAGCATAACGTGGAGGTCGAAGATGATTGCGGATAAACCCATGACCCGACGGAAGTTTCTTGTGGTATGCGGCGCGGCGACGGCGGCCCTGCTCAGCGGCTGCCTCAACGACGAGGGCACGCCCTCCGCGGTGAGCGGCGACGCTCAGGCCACGCCCGCGGCCCTGGAGACGCAAAGTGCGGCCACAGCGGTCCCCACAACCGCGCCGACCGCTGCTGCAACCCGCGTCGTCACCCGCTGCCCGCACGGCAGAGTCAACGATCCTTTTCCCGGACATTGCCGGCTCTACGTGGACGGCAACGGCAACAACCTCTGCGACTACTCGGAAGTGAATTGAACTGTAAGGCCGCGGGGTGAGATCTACCCCGCCCGCGGCCCACGATGAACCTTGAGTGACCCCCGCACCGAGCGCTCTCCGGTGCGATCTCCTCCTCGACCCCGGTCGTAGCCCTCCTCATATGGCGAACGACCGGGGCCTTTTTTCACGGCAACCTGCCGATGTAACGGTATGGCGAAAAATGGGTGCGTCCGGCGGCGTTCACCCGCTCGCTCCCCGATTCGGTGACGATGACGACGTCCCCCTCCAGCCAACCGACGACGCGCAGCGAAGGCTCCTCCACAGCGCTCAACAGCGGGGTGACCTCACCGCTCGCCAGCGACACCAGACGGAGATTGTAGCGCTCCGGCCCCGCGCTGGGGTCGCCCTGGGCTTCGGCATAGACGAGCCTGGCGCTGTCGGACGTGAAGCGCAGATCGCCGCACTGCCCGTAGCCCGGCGTCCCCGGAATCACGCGCTCGGCGCCGGTAGCCAGGTCACGCAACACCAGGTCTTGCCGTCCGCCCACGTAATTCAGATAGGCGAAGGTCAGCCCGTCAGGCGAGAGCGCCGCATCACAGCCGCAGGTAGGCACGTTGAGGGCTCTCACCACGCCGGTCGCGGTGTCGATCGCCAGAGCATACGGCTTCCAGGGGAAGAGAATGTAGCCGCCGATGCCGGCGTACATCTGCGCCGCGTACAACGTCCTTCCATCGGAGCTCCAGGCGAAGGGATCGAGGTAACGTGGGCCCGCGGCGTAGGAATACGTGCGCGTCACCAGCAGGCGCGGGTTCAGCACCAGCCCGTCGGCCAGATAAAGACGGCTGAGCAAGGCCTCCCCCAAATCCTCCGCAATGCTCCAGGCAAGCTGGCTCCCATCCGGGCGGACGGAGAAAGCGGGATACGCGCCGCCCGGAGCAGGCAGGGGCAACGCCACGGGGGTTTCCGACGGCAGGAGCCGCATCACGTGGTTGGTCGTCCAGCTCCAATAGTAGAGGTGCCCTCCGGCTAGCTGCACGCTGAGGGGATCTACCCCCGGCGCCGGAAGGACCAGGGTGTCGCTGGGAGTGCTGCGGCTGACCAGATGGAAAGCCGGCGGCGCAGCTGCCGTGTCCAGGAACACCAGCTCTCCGGCCTCATGGCAGGCCTGCACGGAGACGTCATCCACGAACAGCGCCGTGACGCCATCCTCGCCATCGTTGTAAGCGCCAAAGCGCAGGGTGACGGTCTGTCCAGCGTAGGGGAGCAGGTCGAAGGTGAACGGCTGCCAGTCGCGGGCGTCGTCGCGGTTGTGCCACAGCGTCTTCAACACCGCGCCTCCCGCGTCGAGCAGGAGGAGGTACTGCAGATCGCTCTCCGGCGCGGTGCTGACGCTGTAGAGCCAGGCGCTCAGGTCCGCGCTGACGGCATTGGCGGGGACGGTGAAGCTCTGCTGGAAAGAAGAGTAGGAATAGACGTTAGCCTGCGGCTCGACGATGCCCGCCCGCAGCGCCCAGCTGCCGGCGTGCGCCGGCGCGGTGACGTAGGCCGCGTGATATACCGTCGGCAGGATCTCCCAGCCCTCCCGCGTCTCAAAATCGCCGTTGATCAGCAGCTCCTCACAGGCCGGCGACGGCGGCGTCTCGCTGTGCTCGCGGAGCACCAGCGGCAGATAGACCCGCTGATGACGCCACCCGTAGGCGCCGCCGCTCCCCAACGTGATCTCGTCCAGGAAGACCGTCGTCGGCAGCGCATCGGCGTCCGCCTCCAGCTGCACGGTGACGGTAACAGTCTCACCCGCCGCGGACGCAACCCCGGTCCACCCATGCTGCCAACCCGCGCCATAGGGCAGCGTGCGCGAGACGACGCCAGCTGGCGTCCCCACCAGGAGCCGCAGCACATCGCCGGGATCGGCCGCGGGCGCCGTAAAGCGCAGCGACAGGGTCGGCGAGACGACGGCCGCCGGCAACCGCGTGACCTGTTGCAGGGCCACATATCGGCCCTCTGCAGCGCTCAACTCCACGGCACCGTGACCGGTGTGTGCCTGATCGCTGGCACGCGCATACGTGCCCGTCACGGGCAGGGTGACCGTCCAATGCTCCAACCCCGCCTCGAAGCCCCCGTTGCGGATGACGTCATCCCCCGGAGCCAGCACCAGCGTCACCGAGGCGGTCTCGCCGCCGCTCAATGGCAGGTACGCCGGTTCGCCGTTGGGCAAGGTGAAGGGAGCCGGCTCATAGGCCTGGAGCGTGTAAGCGCCGGGGAACAGCGCGGTGAAACTGTAGTAGCCCGAAGCGTCGGTCGTCGCCAACGTCCCCGTCATGACCGTCGCCTGCGCACCGGGCACCGCCGCGCCGCGATTGTCGCGGATGAACCCGGTGATCGTCACCGGCTCCGTCACCGTGATGTTCACATCCAGTGTGGGGCTGCCGTAGGCCGCGAACCAGGTCACCCCTTCGTGAACCATGTCCCACTTGAGGGTGTACTCGCCGGGGGTGTGCGGCGCGGTGAGGAGCGCCGAGGGGAACGTCGTCAGCGCGCCGTAGGGGATGTCGGTGAGCAGCGGCGTGCGATGATCCTCCGCCGGCGGCTGGACGTATTGATCGCCGGCGTCATCGTACCAGTGATAGCCCAGGTGATAGGGCGTGCCGGAGCCGGGATCGGCGAGATGATACCAGGTCCGCGTGCCGACGTTGCGCAGCGTGTGGCTCACCTCGACGGTGCTGCCGCTCAGCATCCTCGAGGGCGTGGTATCCCCCAGATAGGCGGCGGCATAGGGCGACGTGTAACGGCTGAGCAGCGCCCACGCGGCGGTGCGGATGGCCGGCAGCTGCGCGTAGAAGGCGTCGCCAGGACAGGCCGTGGCGTCGTAGTCGCGGTGCCCACCGATGTTGGGGGTGACGCGATCGTTGAAGAGGCTCTCCTCCAGGGGATGGAGGTAGCTGCGGCTCCCGTACCAGGCAGCCAGGGCCGCGTTCGCGTCACGCATGGCAGACGTAGGAACGTTGCTGCTGTAGTTGCCCAGGTTGCCGATGCCGACGCTGCCGGCATTGTAACCCAGGGTATGGGCGCCGATCACATCCAGTCCGCCAGCGCGGCCCTCGTAGATGTTGCCGGCTTTGTCCACGAGGTAGTTGTAGCCGATGTCACCCCAGCCGCGTACAACGGCGTGATAGTAGTAAATCGCCTGGATCTCGGCGATGGGATCGTTGCCGCCGGAGGTGACGGTGTGATGCAGGATCAGTTTTTTCGCGGGCGCGTATTCGGGAGGCCAGGTCATCAGCGACTCGTCGGCGCCCCAGGCCGCGCGGGGGATGATGTAGGGCTGCGGAGCGCCAGTGCTGGACAACGGTCGGGCCTGCGCGCGCGCCTGTTCGAGCGTCGGCGCGCCGGAAACGGCGATGGCGGTGAGGGTGAGACCTTCGACCCGCGCCGCGCCCCGTAAAGTAAAGCGGGCCTGCATCCACTGCGCGTCTTCGAGTGTGACCAGGTTCTCGCCGAACCAGCGCTCGCCCTGTAATTCGCCATAGAGGGGCTGCCAGTCGCCCCAGGTGTGGCCATCCCGGCTCAGGCGAAGCGCCAGCTCGAACGTCGCGCCGGCGGAGAGGCTGGCGCGCCACTCCGCTCCTACGGCGATGAAGGGGAAGGGCGCGCGATGAGCGGCGGTGACGTAACTGCCGCGTTCGGCGCGAGCCAGCTGTAGCTGGCCCGCTTCAAAGACCGTTTGGGTGAACTCACCTGCCTCAAAATCCTCTGCAGAAAGCGTCCAGGTGTAAGCACGAAGTTCCACAGGAGCGGCGTTGGTAGAAGACGAGGATGTTCCCACAAAACCAGGCAAAAGCACCGCGGCGAGGGCAAAACAGCAGACCCATCGCCTCAAGGAAGACCCGCGGGTAGCCATACCGACCTCCTTTCTTGGATAATTTCAGCATAGCACTGACTTATCCCTCAAAAGTTTCAGGGCAGTTACGGTTGGATAAATCCAAAGCGGGGCGCTTTTCCCACGGCCTGCGACAAACTGCCTTGACATCTGACCGGCGCGCGGTATAATTTAGACGGCTAAATATTAGTCGTCTAAATAAGAGGAGCCGTGATTGTCTCGCCTGAAGGTCCGGCTAGGGAGAGAATCCCCAGCCTGACACGAGCCAACCGCGCTGGAGCGCGGCGTTCGAGGAGCGTGCTTCAGCGCGCTTGACATAGCAGACCCGGAATGAATTCCGGGGCGGTGCCCTGAGAGCAGCCTGAAGTTCGCGGACCCTTTGTCACGCAAGTGATTTTTTCGCTGATTCGCTTTTTCGCTGATTCGCTGACTGCTGACCGCTGATCTCTATTTTCCGAGGAGTTGACATGTTCCTGCGGCACATCACCGCGGATGAAAATGTAATGTGCGGTCATAGTTCAGCCTGGCGTCAGGTAGCTCGACGGCGATGGATGAACCTTTGTGAGCCGTAGCTTTTGCCCCTCCCTCAGCCCCCTCCCCAACGGCGCCTGTGCCGTTGGGGAGGGAGAGAAAAAATAAGGGGGTTTTGCAGGCGAGCGTAGCCCGCCTGCAAAACCCCACAAAAAAGGTCCCCCTTTCCCCCGCGCCTTGCGCGGGGGAAAGGGGACAGGGGATAGAGGGCAAGAGTTGATTCTCAATCTTCAGCAGTCGCCAGGAAACCTTGCGTTTTTTAGCCCATGGCTGAACAGTTACCCTGTGAGTCGTGACTGCGACAGCTCTCGACTCACAACTCACTGCTCTCTATTTGCCGAGGAGACCCTATGTCTTACATGCCCGAACCGAAGTCGTTGGACCATCTCCTGGCGCAGGTATCGCGGCTGCACCATGAGCGGGCGCGCGCGCAATTCAGCGCGCTCGGCCTGCATCGCGGACAGCCGCCGTTGCTCCTGGCCCTTCAGGAACACGAAGGGCGCACGCACACGGAGCTGGCGGACGTGTTGCACGTGACCCCCGCGACCATGACCAGGATGGTGCAGCGGCTGGAATGTGCCGGTTTTGTTCAACGCCAGCCCGACCCGAACGATCAGCGCGTCTCACGGGTGTTCCTCACCGAGAAGGGACGGCAGACGGCGGAACGCTTACAGGCGCTCTTCCGCACCCTGGATGAGGAAACCTTCACCGGGCTGAGTCCCGAAGAACAGGCGACCCTCCATCGCCTGCTGCTCTGTGTGCGCGACAACCTGCTGCGCACCGCCCATTTCGCCGCGGAGAACCATCCATGAAATCTATTGTGCAGTTATTGCGCTTTCTCAAACCGTATCGCGTGTGGGCGTTGATCGCCCCGCTGCTGATGATGCTCGAAGTGGCAATGGACCTGATGCAGCCCCGCATGATCGCCCGCATCGTGGATGAAGGCATCGCGCAGAAAAACCTGCCGCTGGTGCTGCAACTCGGCGGGATGATGATCGGCTTCGCGATCATCGGCGCGTTCGGCGGCATGAGCAACGGCTTCTTCGCCGTGCGCGCCGTCCAGGGTTTCGCCGCCGACCTGCGTGAGACATTGTTCCGCAAGGTGCAGGAGCTCTCCTTCGCCAATCTCGAAGAGCTGGAGATCGGACGGCTCATCACCCGCCTCACCAACGACGTCACCCAGGTGCAGCAAGCGATCTACATGACGCTACGGATGATGATCCGCGCCCCGCTGCTGCTGATCGGCAGCCTGGTCATGGCGATCGTCACCAGTCCGCAGCTCACCTTCATCCCCCTGATGCTGATGCCGATAGAACTGCTTGTCATGAGCTGGTTCATCCACAAGGCGACGCCGCTCTACACCCGCGTGCAGGAGCGGCTCGACAAGCTCAACGGCGTGATGCAGGAGAATCTGGCCGGCGTCCGGGTGGTCAAGGCCTTCGTGCGGGAGACCTGCGAGGAGCAACGCTTCGGCAAGGCCAACGACGCGCTGGTCAATCAAAACCTCGTCGTGGCCCGGCTCAGCGCGGCGACGACGCCCTTCATGATGCTGACCATGAACCTGGGCGTGGTGGCCGTGTTGTGGTTTGGCGGCGTCGAGGTGACGCAGGGCGGGATGCAGGTCGGGCAGATCATCGCCTTCGTCAATTATCTCAACACCACGCTGTTCTCGCTGATGATGGTGAGCATGTTGGTCATCGGCGCGGCGCGGGCGGGGGCGTCGGCGGCGCGCATCCAGGAAGTGCTGCTCAGCCAGCCGGCGGTTCAGGATCCGCCCCAGCCGCGCCAGATCCCCGCACCGCGGGGCCGCGTGACCTTCGAGAATGTCTGCTTCAGCTATGACGGCAACTGCGGCGACCCGGTGCTCAAAGACATCAGCTTCACCGCGGAGCCGGGGCAGACGGTGGCGCTGCTGGGAATGACCGGCGCGGGCAAGTCGAGCCTGGTGCAGCTCATCCCCCGCTTCTACGACGTGACCGCCGGCCGCGTGACCTTCGACGGCGTGGACGTCCGCGAGCTCGAGCAGGCGTCCCTGCGGCGCGCCATCGGCATCGCGCTGCAGGAGACCGTGCTCTTCAGCGGCACGATCCGCGACAACATCCGCTATGGTCGCCCCGACGCGAGTGATGCCGAGGTCATCGCCGCGGCCCAGGCCGCGCAGGCGCATGATTTTATCATGAGCTTCCCCGACGGCTACGATACCGAAGTGGGGCAGCGCGGCGTCAATCTCTCCGGTGGACAGAAGCAGCGGCTCGCCATCGCCCGGGCGCTCTTGATAAACCCGGCGGTGCTGATCCTCGACGACAGCACCAGCGCCGTGGATGTGGAGACGGAGGCGAAGATTCAGGCCGCGCTGGAGGTGCTGCTGCGGGACCGCACGAGTTTCGTCATCGCGCAGCGCATCAGCACCGTCCTCACCGCCGACAAAATTCTGGTGCTGGATGATGGGCGCATCGTCGCCGAGGGTTCGCACGACGAGCTGCTGGCCTCAAGCCCCATCTACCGCGACATCTACGACTCCCAGCTGGGGAACGGAGGCATGCTCAATGGCTAAATCCAACCCGTCCACGACCGACGCCCCGCAGCCACCGCCCCTCCAGTTTGGCCCTCACCGGGGCGGGCCGATGGGGATGGCGCAAGAGAAACCCAAAGTCAAGAACGCGCTCGGCACGCTCAAGCGGCTGTGGCGCTATCTGGAACGGCAAAAGTGGACGCTTTCCGCCGCCGCCGTGTTGATCATCATCACCGCCGCGCTGGAATTGCTGGGGCCCTATCTCATGGGACGGGCGATAGATACTTACATCGCCCAACGCGACCTGAGGGGCCTTGCCCGTCTGGCAGGCATGATGATAGGCGTCTACGTGCTGGCCTCCGCCGGGACGTGGGCGCAGAACTATCTCATGGCGGGCGTCGCCCAATACGCCGTGCGCGATTTGCGGGAGGAGCTCTTTGCCAAACTGCAGACGCTCTCGCTGCGCTTCTTCGATCAGCACCCCCACGGCGATTTGATGAGCCGCCTCACGAATGACGTGGAAAACATCAGCAATACGCTGAGCAGCAGCGCGGCGCAGCTCTTCGCCAGCGCCTTCAACCTCGTCGGGGTGATCATCATGATGTTCGTGGTCAACGTGCCGCTGGCGGTGATCACGCTGTTCATCATCCCGCTGACGGTGACGCTGACCCGGTTCATCACCCGGCGCACGCGCGAGGGCTACCGCGCGCAGCAAAAGCACCTGGGGACGCTCAACAGCATCATCGAGGAGACCATCTCCGGCGAGAAAACGGTGCAGGCCTTCGTGCGAGAAGAGGCGGCCATCGAGGCCTTCGCCGTCGCCAATCGCGAGCTGCGCGCAGCGGCGACGCGCGCCGAAACCCTCACCGGCTTCATGGGGCCGCTGATGAACCTGATCAACAACATCGGCCTGGCGCTGGTGGCGGGAGCGGGCGGCTGGCTGGCCGTGGAGGGACTGGCGACCGTCGGGGTGATTGCTACCTTCATCAACTACGCCCGCAGCTTCGCGCGTCCGCTCAACCAGATTGCGCAGCTCTTCAACACCATCCAGTCGGCGCTGGCGGGCGCCGAGCGCGTCTTCGAGCTCCTCGACGAACCCCCGGAGATGGTGGACGCGCCGGATGCCCTGCCGTTGGAACACATCCAGGGGCGGGTGAGCTTTGACGACGTGTGTTTTGGCTATGAGCCGGGCGTGCCGGTACTGAAGCACATTCACCTCTACGCCGAGCCGGGACAGTTGATCGCGCTGGTCGGGCCAACCGGCGCCGGCAAGACGACGATCATCAATCTGCTGACGCGCTTCTACGACGTGGACTGCGGCGCAATTCACATTGATGGGATTGACATTCGCAACATCAAAATAGCGGATTTACGGCGGAAGCTGGGGCTGGTGCTGCAGGATAACTTCCTCTTTGCCACGACGGTCATGGAAAACATCCGCTACGGGCGGCTGGACGCCACCGACGAGGAGGTGATCGCCGCGGCGCAGCTCGCCAACGCCGATAGCTTCATTCACCGACTGCCGCAGGGCTATCAGACGGAGCTCGCGGAGCGCGGCAGCAACCTCAGCCAGGGACAACGGCAGCTGCTCGCCATCGCCCGCGCGGTGTTGGCCGATCCCGAAGTGCTGATCCTGGACGAGGCCACGAGCAACGTGGACACGCGCACGGAGAAGCACCTGCAGGCGGCGCTGTGGCGGCTGATGGCGGGGCGCACGAATTTCGTCATCGCGCACCGGCTGAGCACCATCCGCAACGCGGATTGCGTCATGGTCATCAAAGATGGCGAGATCATCGAGCGCGGCACGCACGAGAGCCTGCTGGCGAAACGCGGCTTCTACTACACCCTGTACATGAGCCAGTTCAAGAGGCCGCGGGTGGAGGGGGAGAGGGAAATGGAGATTTGTCCGGCGCTTGATTTGGGCTAAACTATGGGTAATGCATAATGCATCTTGCGTGATTTTTGCTTACGCATCGCCGACTCAAGGAAGGCCCATGAAATCCAAAAGCCACTACACCACCTATCTCAAAGCGCTGGCCGAGACGCAGCAACGCGGCGATGCTCGCGAGGAGAGCTTTTATCCGGCACTGGCAGCGTTGCTGGAGGAGGCGGCACGGGCAGCAGGGAAGACCGATGTCCACGTCACCACGCTACCGAAGGCCACCGACGCGGGCAACCCTGACTTCCGCCTGTGGAACGGCAGCGATCGCATCATCGGCTATGTAGAGGCAAAGAAGCCCACCGAAGAGCACCTGGATCGCGTGGAGGAGTCCGAGCAGCTGCGCCGCTACCGCGACACATTCCCCAACCTCATCCTCACCAACTTCCTGGAGTTCCGCCTCTACCGCAACGGCGAATGCAGCGCCACGGCGCTGCTGGGCCGCCCGGCCATGCTCACGCGCCTCCACACGGCGCCGCCTGCCGAAAAGCCGGAGGCGCTCACGGCCCTGCTGGAACAATTCCTCGATTTTGCGCTGCCTGCCACCTTCACAGCCGAATCGCTGGCGGTGGAGCTTGCCAGGCACACGCACTTCTTGCGTGATGTGACCGCGCAGCAGCTCACCGCCGAGCGCGAGCGTCCCGGCTTCCTCACCGGTTTCTACGAGGCCTTCAAGCAATTTCTCATCGGCAGCCTCACGCCGGAGGATTTCGCCGATCTCTACGCGCAGACAGTGACTTACGGGCTGTTCGCCGCCCGTATCCGCACGGACGGCGTCTTCAACCGTCGCGTTGCCTTTCACAGCATCCCGCACACCATTGGCGTGCTGCGCGATCTGTTCCGCTTCATCTCCCTGGGCGACCTGCCCGAGCCGCTGGCCTGGTGCGTGGACGACATCGCCGAAGTGTTGGCGGTGGCCGACGCGCCCGGCATCCTTGACCGCTATTACCATGAGGGAAAAGGCAGCGATCCGATTGTGCATTTCTACGAGACGTTCCTGGCGCAGTACGATCCCGCCGAGCGCGAGCGGCGCGGCGTCTATTACACGCCTGAACCGGTGGTAAGCTACATCGTCCGCTCCCTCCACGGCCTGCTGCAGACAGAGTTCGGCAAGGTCGAGGGGCTGGCCGCGCCGGATGTAACCCTACTTGATCCTGCCGCCGGGACGATGACGTTTGTGGCGCGCGCCGCGCAGCAGGCCGTGAGCGAGTTCACCGCCCGCTACGGCCACGGCGCACAGGCCACTTTCATCCGTGAGCACATCCTCAAGCACTTCTACGCCTTCGAGCTGATGATGGCGCCTTATGCCGTGGGGCATCTCAAGATGGCGTTTTTCCTGGAGGAGCTGGGCTACCGGCTGACGGATGAGGAGCGGATGCCCTTCTATCTCACCAACACGCTGGACGATCTGGAACTGGAACAGAGCCGGCTGCCGGGCTTCGCCGCGCTGGCGGAAGAATCCCGCCTCGCCGCCGAGGTGAAAAAGCAGACGCCCGTCCTCGTCATCCTGGGCAACCCGCCCTACTCCGGCCATTCCAGCAACACCGGCGCATGGATCACGGGCCTGATTGACGATTACAAGCAAGTGGATGGCCAGCCGCTGGGCGAGAAGAACCCCAAATGGCTGCAAGATGATTATGTGAAATTCCTGCGCTTTGCCCAGTGGAAGATCGAACAGGCCGGGCGGGGCGTGGTGGGCATGATCACCAATCACGGCTACCTGGATAACCCTACATTCCGGGGGATGCGCCAGAGCCTGCTGCACACGTTCGACGCGCTCTATGTGCTGGATTTACACGGCAACGCACTCAAGCGTGAGACCACGCCAGAGGGCGGCAAGGACGAGAACGTCTTCGACATTCGCCAGGGCGTGGCCATCGCGTTTTTCATCAAAAACGGGCGCGGGAAGGGCGAGGCCGTGTCCCGCCTATATCACGCGGATGTGTGGGGCGCGCGGGCGGACAAATACGCCTGGCTCGACGCGCACACACTGGCCGATACCCCCTGGACGGAACTCACGCCGCAGACGCCGTTCTACCTCTTCACGCCGCATGATGCCGCGCTAGAAGCAGACTACCGCCGCTTCCCCGGCGTGCCGGAACTGTTCCCCGTCAACAGCGTGGGGATTGTCACGGCGCGGGATGGTTTTGTTTTCGATTTCGACCTCGAAGCCCTCAAGCGGCGGATTCGGACGTTGCGCGATTCCGATATGCCCGATGAACTGGCCGCGCAGGCGTATGGCTTGCGCGACAAGCCAACATGGACGCTCCGGGCGACGCGCGCGGCGTTGCGCGCCGATGCTGCCTGGGAAGAGAAGTTCACGCGCTGCCTTTACCGGCCCTTCGATGAACGCTGGCTCTACTACCACACCGCGCTCATTGAGCGGCATCGCGGGGAGGTCATGCGCCACATGCTGGCAGGGGAAAATTTAGCGTTGATTACATCCCGAATGACAAAGGGAGAAACCTTCAAACATGCGCAAGTCACAACACACATCACCGAAGTTATTTGTATGTCGCCCAAAACGTCTAACAACGGTTTTGTGTTCCCTCTCTACCTCTACCCCGACCCGGAAGCCGCCCCCGCGACGCTCTTTGCGGCCCTCGAACCCGCCGGTCGCCGCCCTAATTTGCACCCTGCCCTGCTTCCCACGCTCGCGGCGACCTACGGGCGCACCCCATCACCGGAAGAAGTCTTCGCCTACGTCTACGCCATCCTCTACACCCCAACCTATCGCGCGCGCTACGCCGAATTCCTGCGCATGGATTTCCCCCGCATCCCTTTCACCCGCGAGAGCACCGTGTTCGCCGCCTTCGCCGGGCTGGGCGAGCGCCTCATTGCCCTGCACCTGCTCCGCTCGCCGGAGCTCGAGCCCCCCACGTGCCGCTTCGAGGGGGCAGGCGATAGCAGCATCGCGCGCGGGCGTAAAGATGGCCTGCGTTATGACCCCGCCGCCGCGCGCGTCTACATCAACTCCACCCAGGTTTTCGCCCCTGTCCCGCTGGACGTGTGGACGTATCAAGTAGGTGGCTACCAGGTCTGCGAGAAGTGGCTCAAAGACCGCCAGGAGCGGCGCCTCACGCTCGACGACATCCGCACCTACTGCCGCATCGTCACCGCGCTGGGGAAAACCATCGCCGTGCAGCAGGAGCTCGATGGATGGTACGCGCAGCTGGGCGAGAGTCTGGAGCTCCTCCCAAAAGGCTAATACGTCACAGGGCGCTGTGAACCGCGCGGCCGGCCTCCATGACAGCACAAGCGATCTTTTTATGAAGCAGGCTGCACTCCCTCTCCTACCCCTTGTGTCTTGGCGCCCTGACCGTCATCACTGTCCCCCTTCTCGAAAGCCGGCCGTCGTGACATGCGCCCCTCATATTTGCTAGACATTGACACGTCTCAACTTTGGATTATGATAGTTTTATCAGCCGCCGTGAGGGCACGGATCATCGCCCGAAACGGACGGGCTCTTTCCCCACGACGCCCGCACTTGACGCCACGCGGCCTCTCGCCATGCGCCATAGTCACAAAGCGTCCTATTCGCGCGAAAGGAGGTAACACCGGGACACAAGGCCTTCAGAAGTCCGGACCATGTATGGCGTTCCAGGGGACCAGCCATAGCTCGCCCACGATAGCCCGTCCTATCGCCCACGACCCCATGGCTGTCACCCCGCCCATTGCAGACAAGTCTCACACAAAGGGGGTTTCATGAACAGAATCTTGCCACTCAAACGGACATCCGGAGTTCTCTGGGCCCTGGCCCTCAGCCTGGGCCTGCTCATCGGGTTGAGCCTCATCCTCAATCCCCCTTCCGCGCTGGCGCAATTTGCCGCGCGAGAAGCACCCGAAGCCATCGCCTCGCCTGGGTCTGACACGCCGGCCGTTCCCGCAACCCAACCGGCTCCCACCGGTTCAGCCCTGCGCTCAGACGTTCAACCGCCCGATTTTGTGTTGACCGGACAGGGGACCAAAGCCCTCCTTACCGAAGACCTTCCCGATGTGAGCATCTGGAAGTGGAATACGCCCGGGTACGCCCGCCCCGGCGGCGTGATCAACTACGGCATGTGGTATGCAAACAGCGGCGCCGTCGTCGCCGGGGATGTGCGCATTACGGACACGCTGCCGCTGTCCACCACCTACGCCGGCGACAACAGCGGCTTTGCGCCGGAGATCGGCGCGCACGGCGTCATCACCTGGCATGTGGGGGATCTGGATCCAGGGGAAAGTCACCTCTTCATCCTCACCCTCCATGTAGATGGGGCCGTAGCCGAAGGGCCGGGGAGGCTAGCCCCCAACTGTCTCGCGATCCACACCGCCACCGCGGGCGACCCCGATCCCAGTAATGACCAGGCCTGTAGCGGGCCAGTGGATGTGCAAAACGACGACGTCGAGATGCAGGTAGACACATCGCCCAGCCCCGGAGATCCCGCCCCTGGCCAGGAAATGGTCTACGACATCCGCGTCTGCAACAATCGCGGCGCGGCGGCCGGCCCTGTGACGCTGAACGATACGCTGCCGGACCATACCTCCGTCGTGAGCTGGAATACCGACGCTCCTTGGGCCATCGGCTGGCAGGAAGTCGCCGCCCCCGCAGGGACGTTCGCCCTCACGACCGCCGGCTTCCCCGGCAACTTCTGCGATAGCGTGCACCTGCGGTTGCTGGTGGACGCGGACACGCCGTTCAATGTCAGGCTGAGCAACTATGTGCAGCTCGCCGTTGCCGACGATGTATTCACAGATAACAACGAACGCCTCAATACCGACGCCAACACCGCTCAGCCACGCTATGACCTGAATGTGAACAAGTGGTTCGTGGCAGGGGTGCTCACGCCCGGCGGCTGGGTGCGCTACGGCTCCTCTCACTGGAATGGGGGCAATATGTCCATGCCCGGCGTGTGGATGACCGACACGCTCCCGACCGGCACCACCTATCAGGCCGGCAGCGCGCAGCGGCACGATGGGCAGAACTTCCCGCCGGACACAAGCACGGAGGGTGCCATCGGCTGGGACCTGGGCGAGATGCCGGTTTCCACTGGTTTTGGCTTCGACTTCAGCGTGGACCTTGACGCTAGCATCGCGCCGGGGACTCCGCTCACCAACTGCATCGCCATCAGCGGCGACGAGGCCGATAGCAACGAGCAGAACAACACCTCATGCGTGGTCACGAAGGTCTACGCTCCCGGCCCCAACCTGCGGGTGGTTCAAGAGCGCTGGTGGAACGGCGACGGACAGATCGGCTACCGGATCAACTTCTGGAACGTGGGTGACGCAAGCGTCGCCAACGTCTGGATCACCGACACGCTGCCGACCGGCACGACCTGGGACGGCTGGTGGAACCTGAACTGGGATTGGGGTCGGTTGGTGACCCAATCACTCAGCAGCGATGTGCTCGTCTGGCAGTTCGACGCGCTGAACCCCGGCGAGAGCGGCAATCTCGAGTTCAACGCCAACCTGGATGAGCCGGGCGTTCCTGGACGCTGGTTCACCAACACCGCGGAGATCACTCTGCCCAATGACGACGCCAATCCCGCCGACAACGTCTCCGAGGATGTGGCCTTCAGCGGCGGCGAGCTGAACTGGGTGGACCTCGACGTGTACCGCATGCGCATCTGGGGCTGCGCGCCGCAGGGCCCGGTCACAGTGAAAACGGCTGCGGCCGAAATGACCTTCGGCAACTGCTGGGACGAGCAAAACTTCCCCGACACCTTCGATCCGGGTGACGTCGTCACCATCACGGCGGGCGCCGGGTTGATTCCGGTCGTCATTCACATCCCCGACCCTTTCACCGGCTACATCTCCTCGGCGGAGGACACCGTCACAGGCCAGATTGGCGGGCTCGACCATGAGACCATCCAGGTGGATCTGTGGAACTTCCCGCAGCAATGGATGCAGACCGATGGGCAGGGTTACTACAGCGCGACCTATCCCGACATCCCGCACGGCGCACAAGGCGACGTGAACTACTGGACTGAAATTGATTACGCCAGGGTCGGTTTCCATCACCGGCTGACCAACTACGACCTGGCGCTCGAAATCAACTACAGTCACGAGTGGGTCGAGGGCCACTACGAGGGCGGTCACACCGTCTGGCTCACCGTCACCGACGAGCTGGGGGCGCTCAAAGCCACCGCCGAGCTCACCACGGGTCAAATTCCCTGGTGGGGCGAGGGGCAGACGGGTTTCTCGACCAGTCTGAACGACCCCTGGCAACCCCAACGCCCTGACCTCGCGCCGGGAGACTTCGTCCACGGGGCGACCGAGACCGGCTATACCACCACAGTCAAGCTCGGCCTGATCACGGGACATCTGGACGTGGAGGCCGACCGCATCACTGGCACGGTAAAGGTTCCCTGGCTGATGCCGGGACCCGTGACCGTAGACTGTTACCCCTGGGGAGGGCCCGGTGGCGCCCCATCACGCTCTACAATGGTCACCCCAGACGGCGTGGACACTTACAGCTGCGCCTGGGACCCCGACACTGAGTGGGACATCCTTCCCAGCCAGGACGTCGGCGTGAGATACGGCGGGCCGGATGGCGGCGTCTACGCCGCTTTCCACGCATCCGCCCCCCATCTGCGCGTCGAGAAATGGCTCGAGGGCGGCAATGTGGGCGCTGGCGGCAACGCCGTCTTCTACGTGCAGTACCGCAACGAGGGCGACGCCCCGGCCGAGGACGTCGTGATCACCGACACGCTGCAGGGGATGACTTACCTGAGTGACACGTTGGGCCTGGGACACACCGGCGGCGGCGATCAGGTGGCCTGGCATCTGGGAACCGTGGAGCCGGGCGACTGGCTCAATTTCTACGTCTTCGCGCAGGTGGATGCAGCAGCAGGCGAAGAAGTCGTCAATACCATCGAGATTGCCACCAGCAATCCTTATGACCAGGGTGAAGACTGGGAGAAGCATAGTGAGTGGCGCGGCGAGGTACAACCCAACGACACCCAGATCACGGTGGACAAGGGCGCGTGGACGGGCGACCCGGCCGCCGGCTACGATGTGGTCTTCCACATCAACGCCTGCAACAAAGGCGGCACGGGCAGCACGCAAGTCACCCTCACCGATACATTGCACCTCTCGATGACGCTGCAGAGCTGGTGGAGCGACACCCCCGGCTGGGAGGAAGTCTTCCGCAGCGCTCAGGAGCTGGTCGTGAGCAGGCCCGCTATTAACGGCTGGCGCTGCGAGGGCGTCTACGTCCGCGCCACGGTGGACGCCGCCGCCTCTCCCGGCCAGGAGCTCTGGAATCACGCCGTCATCGCCGCCGCCAACGACCTCAATCCCGATGACAACGAGGCCTGGTGGGGCGGGCAGGTCAATCATCCGCACACCAATCTGAATATCAACGAGAGCTGGGGCGCCGGGCAGCTCGTCCCCGGCGGGAATCTGCACTACAATGTCAATATCCACAACAACGGCAACATCCCGGTGGGCAGCTTCCGCATCACCGAGACGCTGCCGGTGAGCACCACCTTCGTCGCCGCATGGCTGTACGGCAATGTCCCCTTCGTCCCTGTCATGACCGGCACCGAGTATGTGGTGTGGGAATATCCCGGCCTGGATAACGGCTACCGGCTCGATTTCGAGATCGTGCTGGATGTGCTGCCCAACGCGGCCCCCGGCACCGTGCTGGTCAGCACCGCCGAGATCACCCCTCTCCCCGGCGAGGACGATTGGGGAGACAACCAGGCCAGTTGGACGGAAACGCTCTTCGGCCACGGCCCCAACCTGCGCGTGCGCAAAGACGGACAATGGGACAACTGGGGTTCAGAGACTCGCCGCGCGTCGTACTGGCTCAACGTCGAAAACGTGGGCGACGAAACGGTGGAGCAGGTCACGCTCACCGACACCTACCCGGCGGGGATGCGCATGGATGGCGGCCTCGGCGGTGGCTTCTGGCGCAAATGGGACTGGCGCGATGACGGCGACCACTTCACCATGACGCTGGAACTGCTGGAGCCGGGTTGGTCGGCGGGTTTCGACTTCGGCCTGATCACCGATACCCATCCGTTGCCCTTCGGCCTGGTGTTCACCAACACGGCGGAAATCATGCTCGTCCCCGACGATACTAATCCGGACGACAACGTAGATACCGCCGTGCTCACGACCGGTCCCGATCTGTGGGTCAAGAAGAACCTGGTAGCGGGCGAGCTGCGGCCCGGCGAACTCGTCACCTTCAGCCTGGCCTTCGGCAACGACATCGAGGGCTGGCAAGGGTGGTGGGCCATGCAAGGCAATGCCCGCCTCACCGACATTCTACCCGCCGGCCTGGAATACGTCTCGGCCAAACAGCACTGGTGCGGTTGGACAGAATGGTGCGATCACACACCCGAGGCGCAGGACGGTTCGACCAACGTGTGGCTGCTGTGGCCGTTGAATGCCGGCGAATGGAATGAGATCTATCTCACGGCCCGCATCACCGACACCGCCACCGGACTGGACACCTTCGTCAACCAGGTCAGCATCGCCAGCACCGAACCGACGCTGGACCGCGAACCGTACAGCCACAACAACAGCGACAGCTTCGCGTTCGCCATTGACTTGCCCTACTTTACCGTCAGCAAGACCTACGCGAGCAGCCGCGTCGCGGGGACGCCCCTCACGTACACGTTGACCGTCACCAACGCCGGCAATGCGGACGGCACGGACGTGATTCTGGGCGACAAGTTCCCGGCGGGCTTCACCTACACCGCCAGCGACGGGACGCGGGTAAACAACTCCGTGCAGTGGACGTTTGCCACGCTGGCAAAGCTGGGCGGTGTGGCGCATGGCTGGTTCAGCGGTGGGCTGCCCTGCACGCCCGGCGCCTTCATCAACAACGATTACGCCGTCATCGCCAGCGCCGAGGGCGTGAGGAGCGCTGTCGGCGCGCCGGTGAGCTTCGCCGTCATCACCCCCACCCTCACGGCGGACTTCAGCGCCAGTGCCACCAGCGTGGTGCAGGGAACACCGATCGCCTTCACCGACGCCTCCACCACGAACGGCCCGGCGCTCGCCTCCTGGGCCTGGGACTTTGACGATGGGGCCACCAGCACAGAGCGGAATCCCAGCCACACCTACACGACGCCGGGAACCTACACCGTCACCCTCACCGTCACCGATGGCTGCGGCTTCACTGACTCCAAGATGATGACGATCACGGTCACCTCGGCCTGCACCCCGCTGACGAGCGTGGACTTCGCTACCGCGCCGGCCACGCTGCTGGTCAACGCGCCGGTCACCTTCACCGTCACCTATGCCCCCGTCGGCGCGACGATGCCGATCACCCTCAGCTGGGCCTTCGGCGATGGGCAGACGGCGACCACCACGGACGTTGCGGTCACGCACACCTACACCAGTTTCGGCCCGCAAACCGTCCACGTGACCGCCACCAACGCCTGCACACCGGCCGGGGTGCAGCGCGAGCGCAGCGTCACCATCGAAGCGCGCAAGGTTTATCTGCCGCTGGTCATACGCGCCTATCCATGAGCGCACGCGATTGACAGCCTGAACGGCTGAGTTTTCCACGGGGGTTGCGTTGGTGAAGGCTGACGCAGCCCCCTTTCTCGTCTGCATACTCGATACAACGACATCATCCTTTGCAAATTCAGAAAGCCAGGAGCGCGCGGGCAACCGTCCTCTGCTCCAGTTTGACAGGCCGCGGAAGGGTTTATAATGAATGGCATTTACCCAAGCGAGCAGCAAAAGACAAAATCTCAACACGAGAGGAGCCTTACCCATGGAAGTCACTCCCGAACTCCAAAAACAACTCCTGGCCTGGCAACAGATGGAGATCAACGGCGTGCACCTCTACCGCCTGTTGGCCCAAAGGACCAGGGAGCCCGAAAATCGGCGCGTGATCGAGGAAATCGCCAAAGCGGAACAACGCCACTACGCCCTCTGGCGGCGTTACACCCACACCGACGTGAAGCCCCAACGGCGCCTCATCACGCGCTTTTCCCTTCTCACCCGCATTTTCGGCTTCACCTTCGCGATCAGATTGCTGGAACAAGGCGAGGCGCAGTCGCAAGCCAGTTACCACCGTTTGATCGAGCAAATTCCCGAAGCGGCCGCCGTGATGCGGGAGGAGGAGGCGCACGAGGAGGTCTTCATCGGCATGTTGGATGAAGAACGGTTGCGCTACGTCGGCTCGATGGTGCTTGGCCTGAACGACGCGCTCGTGGAGCTGACCGGCGCGCTGGCAGGCTTCACCCTGGCCCTACAAAACACCGCGCTCATCGCCCTCACGGGCCTGATCACCGGCATCGCTGCAGCGCTCTCCATGGCGACCTCAGAATATCTCTCCACCAAAGCCGAGGAAGATAACGAGACCCAAAACCCCTTACGAGCCGCGCTGTACACGGGAGGCGCGTACCTGATCACCGTGTTTGCCCTCATCGCGCCGTACCTGATCCTGAAAAATTTCTACGTCTGTCTCGCGGTGACGCTGGCCATTGCCATTCTCATCATCGCCATCTTCAACTACTACCTGGCGGTGGCGAGAGGACAATCGTTCAAACAGCGTTTCCTGGAGATGGCCGGCATCAGCCTGGGGGTCGCCGCGCTCAGCTTCTTCATCGGCTGGTTGGCGCGGCTCTTTCTGGGAGTAGAGATCTAACCGCCGCACCCGCAGCATTGATCTCAGTCTCACTCCCCGTCAGAATGCGGGGAGTGATGCGGCATGACAGCGTATTTTAGCACTCTCCCCTTAGGGCTTATCAACGCTCATACCGACCTCAGCCAGGCTAAGCCGCGATCAGGCAAGGCAGCTGCGGCGCGGTGGCCGTCAGGGATATACCGATAACCCAGGCGGCGCATGATATTCAAGGAAATACA
>Ga0209606_1001469_pt1 | contig 29038 bp, 28 predicted proteins | sample AD_UKC057_MetaG_FD_184412 | JGI IMG/M metagenome (GOLD analysis project Ga0209606, IMG submission 184412) | Active sludge microbial communities of municipal wastewater-treating anaerobic digesters from USA - AD_UKC057_MetaG (SPAdes) (version 2) | ecosystem: Engineered > Bioreactor > Anaerobic >...
AAAGGAAAGAACGGAAAGGGTGAAAATCAGCATGAAAACGGGATATTGAAAGGCCAGTTTCAGTGAATTTTTTATATTGGCGTTTTTTTCTTCAATGTCGGCAAGGCGTTCAAGAACGGTGTCGAGAGATCCCATGTTTTCGCCGATGCGTATCATGTTCGAATACATTTCAGAAAAAACTTCATTGTGTGATGCGATTGCCTTTGAAAGAGGGCTTCCGCCTTCTAGTTTCTGGCGTATATCTGCGAGAACGAGTTTCATGTGAGAATTGTCAGTCTGATCTATTATATCCGCCATCGCGCGGTTGAGCGGCATTCCTGCTCTCAGCAAAGTCGAAAGCTGGCGCGAAAAAAGCGGAGTAAGTTTTTGAATTTTTTTTGCTGAAATTTTATCAGAAATCAAAGATGCATATTTTGTGAAGATGTTGCTTTCTTTTGAGAGAGGGGAATCTTTTGTATGCTCCCAGATTTTTTTAACATACAGACCTTCCGCTTTAAGTTTTTCCTTAGCCTTGATCTGATTGACGGCGTCAACTATTCCCGAGATTTCTTTTCCCTTTTTGTTGATGGCATCATATTGAAAAATCATAATCCGGTCACCCTTACCAGTTCTTCAAGTGTTGTTTCACCTGACAGAACTCTTTCGGATCCGTTTTGAAAAAGCGTTTTCATTCCTTTCTTTACGGCACACGTTTTTATTTCAGACGCATCGGCTTTAGTTATAATGAGGCGGCGCAGTTCATCGTCAAGCGGCAGAATTTCGTAAATCGCGCTTCTGCCGAGGTATCCTATGTGTAGGCATTTTTCACAGCCCTTGCCGTGATATAGCTTGATGTCTTTCGATATTTTCAGAATTTTTTTATCCGCGGCGCTTGCCTTGTAAGATGTTTTGCAATGCGGACAAATTTTTCTCAAAAGTCTCTGTGCGAGAAATGCGTTTACTGATGAAGAAATAAGAAACGGTTCTATTCCCATGTCTATTAAGCGGGTGACACCGCTCGCTGCATCGTTTGTGTGAAGAGTCGAAAGAACAAGATGCCCGGTAAGAGCCGCCTGAACTGCAATCTCCGCTGTTTCACCGTCGCGGATTTCTCCGACCATTATGATGTCAGGATCCTGTCTGAGGATTGATCTTAAGCCTGAAGCAAAAGTGAGGTCGATTTTGGGTTTAACCTGCATCTGTCCGACACCGCCTAGCTGGTACTCGACAGGATCTTCTACAGTTAGAATGTTTACTTTCGGAGAATTTAAGTGCGTCAGCATTCCGTAGAGAGTAGTTGTTTTACCGCTCCCGGTGGGCCCCGTAACCAAAACTATTCCGTTAGGTTTAGAAAGAATTTTTTTTACGAGAGACAAATCTTCGGGTATGAAACCGATAGAATCAATCGAAAAATTCATGTCGGATTTATTCAAAAGTCTTAATACGATTCTTTCTCCGAAGTAAGTAGGAAATACGCTTACACGGATGTCGATATCCTTTTTGCCGACTTTAATCTGAATTCTTCCGTCCTGTGGAAGACGGTTTTCCGCGATATTAAGATTTGCCATGATCTTAATTCTCGAAATCACCGCGTTCTGAAGTCTTTTGGGCGGTGACATTATCTGATAAAGTATTCCGTCAACACGGTAACGTATTATCAGTTCGTTTTCATACGGTTCAATGTGAATATCACTCGCTTTTTTGTCGACTGCCTGTGATATTGTTCTGTTTACCAGTTTTATTATAGGAGCGTCATTTGCCGCTTCCAGAATGTTTTCAGTTTCAAGAATGTCAGTTGAAAAAAGATCATAATCAGGATGATTTTCTGCAAGATCGCTTTTGATTTCACCTTCAAAATTTTCTGATATTACGCGGTAAATTTCCGTTTCTGTAGCAATAACAAGATGAATTTCATAATCGGGAAAAATTATTTCAATGTCTTCTACAGGCGCATTTCTAGGTTCGTTTACAGCGAGAAAAATTTTATTCTTTTTGATAGCGAAAGGAACCATCTTGTATTTAACAAAAAAACTTGTTTTAAGTTGTTTGAAAATACCTTCGGGATCTTCAAACTTGAGCTCTTCTCTAAATTCAATTTCAAGCTGTTTGGAAAGCGCGCGAAGAAGAGCTTCTTCTGTTACGGCACCGCGTTTAAGCAGAGCCTCGCCGAAACGCAGACCGGTATCTTTCTGAAGCTTAAGAATTGCTTCGAGTTCAGTCTGGGTCAGTTCGCCGTTTTGAACAAGGATTTCACCGATTTTCTTCCGAGACATTTTATTTCACTTCTTTCTGTTCATTTTTTGTGTTATCGGTTGCATTTTCTTCCGGTTTGACCGGCTGATCTTTTTCTTTCAATTCATTATCTTTGCTTTTTTCTTTATAATGTTTGAATTCGCCGTTAAGCTTTTTATGTTCATTGATTTTTTCATTTGAAATGTTTTCAATGACTTCTTTTTTTGTAGCTATGGTCGGTGATATGAAAATCAGAAGATTCTTCTTCTCGTTTTTGACGGTTTTATTTTTGAATAGCCAACCCAAAAGCGGAATATCTCCGAGAATAGGAACTTTGGTTTCTACAGTGCTCGCTTGATTGCTGATCAAGCCTCCGACGACGATCGTTTTGCCGTCATATACGGTTACTTTTGTTGTAATATCGCGTTTTCCAAGCGTCGGAGGCGTGTAGGTTGCTCCTTCAATCGTTCCTTCGCTTATTATTGAATTTGCTTCCTGATAGAGATCAAGAGTTATACGATCCGTGTCAGTTATGTGAGGTGTAACCTTGAGTTTAATTCCGACAGATTTATAATCAAAAGTGTAAGTAAGATTATTGTTTGAATCATATTTAGCGTTTGTCGGAACAGGAACTTCAGATCCTGCGTAAATGACGGCTTCCTGATTATCAAGTGTAAGAATCTGCGGTGTGGAAAGAATATTGACTTTATTATCGTTTGCTGTCGCGTTTAATAAAAGAAAACCGAGAGCTCCTTTTCCTGAGAAGTAGCCCAGATTAAAACCTGTAAAAAGAGGTACGGTTGTATTATAGATGCTTTTTTCTGTATAATTGGGAACATTTCCGAGAATTTGTTCTCCGAAAGCATTTCCTTGTCCTGCACTTCCTCTTAAAAACCAGTCTATTCCGAAAGTCCAGCCGTCGCTGGTATTGACTTCCATAATTACGGCTTCAATGAGAACCTGATCTCTTACGGTATCAAGTGCATTAATGAGACGTTTGATTTCAGCGAATTCTTCAGGAGTCGCAGTTATGATAAGTGAATTAGTGTCTTTGCTTGGAATAATTGATATTTGATCATTTTTTACCTGACGCGGCGGCTGATTCGGTGCAGACGGTGCTGCCCGTTGAGATTCAATTGAACTTTTAGTCGGAACTTTTGAAAGAACTGCTGCCATGTCTTCAGCCTTCGAATTCTGAAGTTTTACTACATGTATGAAACTTTGAGAATCAATTGCTTCTGTGCTGCCTGTAGCTGATTTATCAAGCGATTTCGCCAGTTTGACAAGGCTTGTGATTTCTCTCGCTGATCCGTTAAAAATGATATACTTGAGCGGGGGGTAAACCACAAGGCTCATGGCGTTTGTTTTAACCGAATTTAGCGTTCTGAAAATTTCATTTAAATCTCCGGATTCTATTTCGCATGTGTAGACAATATTTGTATCGTCCTTAACTTTAATTTCCTGACCGTCTACAATTATTAAGTCTGTTTCTTTAGGCGCATCCTTTAGAGGTACAACTCTAATCAGATTCGGCATTTCTACAATCGTATAACCTTTAACTGAAAGAATCGTGATGAGAACTTCGCGGGCCTGTGAAATAGGAATATTTTTGGATGAGCTTATTGTTATTTTTCCGCGGAGTTGTTCATCGTATACAACGTTTTTATTCAGTATCTGACTCATCATTGTGATAAAGTCAGATATCTCAACATCCTTAAAATTAAGAATAAAATTTGTCGGAGCCTTTTTTGCGGTCGTTTTTCTTTGGGCAAAAGCCGGAGAAAAAACAAAAATCAATAATAATAATACTGCCGCTTTTTTGAGATTCATCATATTCCCCTAATTCGAAAAAGTATAATCGAGAGTCGTTGTATCGTTTCCGCGTTTAATGTCAATAAGCGCTTTCGGCTCCTGTGGAAGCTTCTGCCAAAGTTCAAACAATTTCTGCGTGCTGTCAATCGGATGACCATTAATTCTCATAATAATGTCTCCCTGACGGATTCCAAGTTCATAAAGCATGTTATCTTTGCTAAGACCCATAATCTTGTATCCTTTGATTTGGCCGTCTTCACGATAAGGACCGGCTCTCATTCCCTTCAGCATATTGTCCATATTCCCCTGAATTTTTGTGAGAAGTTCTGCTCTGCTGATCGTTCTTTTGGATGAGCTTTGAGAATTCGATTGCTGGTTGGATGATCCGCCTTCAGTTTTAAGCATATCAAGCTCAAATTCGCTGGAACCTGATTTTAATAATACTTTGGTTTTTAAAATCCTTATGAGAGTATATCCCCAGGCTGAAGAGCCTATTTTAAATATCTCAACTTTGTTTTCCGAAGCAGATCTTATCATTGCTCTGGCCAGTGATGGAGATCCTGTAACAGTTCCCAGCAGAACTAAATTGGCAGGTGAAGCCGACTGCAAATTTTCTGAGCTTTGAGTGGTGGAAAGCTGAAAAAAGTTTGAATTCAGTATGAAATTATAATCAGTTATTTTATCTGCATTGTCTGCCTGAAAAACTTTTTGAGCCGTTTGTCTGGTTTTTTCTCCAGGATGTATGACTATCCGTGCTGTATCGGTAATAAGACCCGATATGCTCAAAGCAAGTATTGCAGCTCCGATAATGTTAAAGAGATGTTTTTTGAGAATATTCATATACAGGGTCAGAAAACAATAAAAAGAGCTACAAGTCAATTAGTTTATACGTTGGTTTTGTATCTTTCGTATGCTTTATTCAAAAGTTTTGTTTGCACATATTTATTATGAAAGATTTGAACATACGGGATCTTATTTGAATTTAAAGTCGATTTCTTCGGGATTTTCTCCTGCTGGAAGAGTTTCCATACTGCTCATGCGGTTGAGAATTTGAAAAATATCTTCTGTAGTGAATTCATAAAGTGCTGGATTTGAGTACTCGGCGTGTTAAATCGGTTTATTTTGAATTATTGTAATATATGTTTTAGTTTCTGAAAATTCCTGCTGAGAGTTTATATGTATTGTCTGCAATTGATTCTGGCGGTATGTTTAAAAGCTCTGAGGCAATAATCATATAATCTTTAATGAAACATGGTTTGTTGCTTTTAATGTCCTTGTTTTCTTTATTACTTTGGGAAGAATCAGATTCAAGCATCATAAGTGACGGAAAAATGTATTTAAGCATTTCGATTTGCTTGTTGTTTCTTTTGTTGTTTAAATTTCTGCCGACAGAAAAATAACATCCGAATTTCGACAAAGAACGCGCAAGTTCCATACTGCCTGAAAAGGAATGAATTATGACGGGCGGATGATTTTTGAATTTCTTCAGACAGGCAATAAGTTCGTCAAAAGCTGAGACACAATGAACAGAACATGGAATGTTTAGTTCCATCGAGAGCTTTAAGAAGAGCTCAAAAACTTCTATTTGAGATTCTATCGGAATTGCAGATTTTTTTTTATCCAGTCCGATTTCTCCGACTGCTTTGTATTTTGAGAGATCGCATTGTGCCAACTCTGTGTCTATTGATTTGATGCTCATATCGATAAAGCCGGGGTGAATGCCCAAGGCGGGAAGTACCTCTTTATGTTTTTCGGAAATTCTAAGTACTTTTCCCCAATCGCTGAAAGAAATAGAGTTGTTTAATAGTTTAACGACATTGGCGGTTTTTGCGTCAGATAATTCTCTGGTTGTTTCGGCTGAATTATCTGATTGCAAATGGCAATGTGTGTCAAAGATTTTCATTGATGAGCCGTTTTAACTCGGTTTCTTTTTCTGAAACAGCCTTTTCACCGGCAGCTAAAATCTGCGGAATCCGGGTGAAGTCAAAAGGAAATATTTCTATTACATCAGGTTCTATTATTACATCAGGTTTATATTTTTCAAAAAATGCTTGAGTGTTGACTGATTGCATTATGTCAATTGTCTGCCAAAGAATTTCAACAATATTGGGAAGCCGTTTGTTTTTTTTAGGAAAAAAAACTTCTTTTTTGGTTATATCGCGTGATTCATTTTTGAAAATATGAACATAAGCGTATTTTATCATTTTGAGTGTTTTTTTTACAAATTGAATAATAGCAGGAATGTTCTTTTTAATTGCAGGCAGACTGATTTTTCTTGTCTGGACGGCGTCAGAAGGAATCAGTCCGTCTATTAAGGAATTCATTGATGTTTCAAGGAATGCCGAATAATCGGCAATTATTTCCGGGCGGTTTTTCATTTTGTTAAGAGGGTTTATGTTAACGGCAATAACCTTGTCGGCGCCCATTTTTCTTACAACATCGACGGGAACCGCGTTGGAAACTCCGCCGTCAATTAGATACGTTTCGGCATATTTCACTGGTACCAGTGCGCCGGGGATGGAAACTGAAGCGCGAATTGCAGTGAAGATATCGCCGTGAGTAAATGCTATGGGTTTACCGGTTTGAAATTCCGTACAGACTATTGAGAGCGGTATAGGAAGATCTTCGATTCGTGAATACGGGAAGATAATGCGTCTGAAAATTTTCATAAATTTACCGATATCGGCAATTCCCGATGATGATGCCGCAAATCCTGCCAGCGGATAAATCCGGTCTTCTTTATAATATCGAAGAAGTATTTTTTCGAAATCTTCCAGTTTACCTGCACAGTAAGCTGTACCGATTATTGCTCCCATGCTTGCTCCTGAAACATAATCGATGCTGATTCCGAGCTTGTATATTTCTTTGAGAACGGAAATGTGAGAAATCCCTCTCGATCCGCCGCTTCCCAGAGCTATTCCTATTTTATTGCTTTTTATTGAATTCATTTTTCTATGTGATATCGGGCGAAGTATAATACAATAATAAATTGGTTTTATAATATAAAAAAATCCGCCGTTAGGCGGATTTTTAAAAAATCAATCGATATGTTCATCACCGAAATGCGTCTGAAGAGGATAATCCATCAGCCATCTTAGTGTATTTCTGAGTTTCATTGACTGAACGAAAAGATCGTGCTCAGGAAGTCTTTCTGCCGGATGCATAGGGCTCTTCCAGAAGAAAGAAAGCCATTCCTGGTTTCCGTACATTCCTGCACGCTGTGCAAGGTCAAAAAACAGAACAAGGTCAAGAGCTATAGGTGCTGCAAGAATTGAGTCTCTGCAAAGAAAGTCAATTTTGATCTGCATCTTATAGTCTAGCCAGCCTGCGATATCGATATTATCCCAGCCTTCTTTGTTGTCGCCGCGAGGAGGATAATAATTTATTCTTACAACGTGGCAGTAATCCTTATATAATGAAGGATAAAGATCAGGCTGAAATATCTGGTCGAGTACAGAAAGTTTACTTTTTTCTTTTGTTTTGAAATTCTCAGGATCATCAAGAACTTCGCCGTCGCGGTTTCCTAGGATATTTGTAGAATACCAGCCGTCAACACCAATCAATCTTGCCTTAAGACCGGGAGCAAGAATAGTTTTCATGAGAGTCTGACCGGATTTAAAATCCTTTCCGCCGATAGGTACTCTGTTTTTATCAGCAAGTTCCTGAAGAGCCGGGATTTCGATACAAAGATTCGGCGCTCCGTTTGCGAATGGGTGTCCGCATTTGATTGAAGCATAAGCATATATCATACTTGGCGCTATGGAAGGGTGACTTTCTTTTAAAGCTTTTTCGAAATTCTCAATAGTATCATGAATGCCTGTAATAGGTTCCTGGTAAATCTCAGTGCTCGCACACCAGATCATAACACATCTTTCAACTTTATTTAATTTTTTGAAGTTTTCAATGTCGGAAATAAGCTGTTCTGCAAGATCCCATTTTGTAGCGCCGGATTTTATCCATGTGCCGTGAAGCTTTTTTACGTACTGAGGAAAGAAAACTGCTTTCATCGGTTTAATAGCTTCAAGTTCATCTTTAACTTTATTTAAATCGTCATTTGTTAAAACTGCGGCATGTTTTGCAGCTTCATAAACATTGTCTTCGAAAATGTCCCATCCGCCGTAAACTATATCGTCAAGTTTTGCAAGAGGAACGAAATCTTTGATGTTGACATACTTGGTTTCGTTGTCTTTTTTTATGTTGATCTTACCCATCTGAGTAAGCGAACCCTTCGGTTCTGCTAATCCTTTGCGGGAAAGAAAAGTTCCCGCTATCAGCGTTGTGCTGACTGCGCCGAGTCCGGGAATAAGTATTCCCAATTTTCCCTCTGCTTTTGCTATTTCTCCTGTTCCTTTTTTCACAATGAGCTCCTTTATTTTTTTTGAGCCGAACTAATATCGAACCTTATGAACCGCATTTTTTTTTGTCATTACAGTTCATCTGTCTTAACTAAGGTTTGTTTTCAATGATCAAGTCAAGAAAAAATATTGATTTAACAAGGATTTTTTGGTTTATTAATGAATATGCTGCTTAAAAAACAGAATCCGCGTTTTTGTTGTTGCATGTTTGCAACTATTTGTTCTTTGTATCAAATCTGCAACATTATGGAGAGTGAAATGAAAAGAATAACTGCGGTATTTTTGCTTTTGATATCCATTGCTTTTATTTCCTGCAGGGAAGAAACAGATGAAAATTATTATAATAATTTTCTACAGGAATGGACTTCTCACATCAGAAATAAAAATTATTCAGTACTTAATAAATATGAATTTATTTCAAAAACAGAATCAGAATATGCAGAAATATATTCTGATTACTACTTTAAAAACATTGTACTTTTCGGTATTGAAGAGATTGATTCCAAGACTAAAAAAATTAAATTCGGAGGAAAGGTTGTAAAGAGATCCGATTTGAAGGAATCTGATTTTATTGGTGATGCGTATTTATCGAAAGATTCATCCGGTTTGTTTAAAATTAAAAATAAAACGATTGTGAGTTCTAATTGAAAATCACAATTTTCCTTTTAGCATTTTTCATATTTCCATTTTCGATTTCTTTTTCCCAGAACGAGGCATCCAGAGTGGATGATATAATGAAAAAGGCGAGAGAATATTATGAACAGAAGAAATTTTCTGAATCGTTAAATGAATGGCTTACTGCGCTTGAACTTGATCCCGGAAATGAAAAAATACAGCAGCAGATAGAATCTCTATATGAAGAAAAACATAAGAAAGACATTTCTCTTCAGCGCTCTAAAATATTTTACTGGGAAGCCAGGGGGGTGATTGAAAGACTTAAATTCGGTTCAAGTGATTTCTATGATTCTGAATTTAAGCGGAGCAAGCTTTCGCTTGATGCACTCTGGAATGAAATAAAGCAGTCCGGCTATTATTATGGTAGAATGAAATTTTCAACACCGGACCGAAGCATTGACCGTTTGAATGAAATAATAAGAATTCCTGCTTTTTATGATATCTGGATAAAGAAAAACAAACCGGTTGAAAATGATGAGGAAGTAATAAATCTTTTGCGCTGGACTCAGTATTACAGAAATAAACCATATGAAGAATTGACCGAGCAGGAGCTTGATAATCTCAAGCGCCTTAACCGTCTACTTCTTGAAATAGCTTATCCTTATACTTGTCCGCAAAGCCGGACTCAAAAAGAAGAAAAGCGGAAGGACTCTCTGCTTATCGAGGCTGATTCAAACACAAAAGATGCGCTGGGGAATTTTGTGGCAGCGTATAGAATTGATCCCAATGACCCTGAGCTTATAAGGCTTAGGGAACAGATGAAAATTCTTGAAGAAGACCTGAGAAATGAACTTAATAAACGCAGAATTTCTGAGGAAAAAATACGTCAGTATAATGAATTTATTACTATTGCAAGGGGTTTTGTTGAGCAGGAAAAATATGAGGAATCGATACCGGAGTGGAAGAAGGCTCTGGGAATAATGCCCCAGGATGTTTATGCAAAAGAAGAACTTCGAAAGGCAGAGCTTGCTGTTTCAAACAGAATAAAGTTTGAAAAGATAAAATCGCTTCTTGCATCGGGTAGAGTTTTTTTCGATGCGAAAAAATATCCTGACTCGCTTGCTGAATATAAACAGGTAATTTCTTTGGATCCCAAAAACCGTGACGCCCTTAATTATATCGCGAGAATAGAAAAACTGTCCTATGAAATTGAAACCTCTGCCAAAAAGAGAATTCAGGCGGAACAATTTTATCAGTCAGGCATATCCAATATTAATGCATATGATTTCGATGCGGCTCTTGATGATTTCAATAATACAGCCTCTCTTATCCCTGACTATAAAGATGTCCAGTCGCGCATCAAAAGCATTCCCCAGCTTAAGAAAAATTTTGCAGACAAGCTTCTCCGCGACAAGCTGGTTGAAATCGATAAGGAATTCAATAATGGTTTATTTTATTATTCGCAGGCCAATTACAAGGACGCGCTTATAAGCTTTGAGAGAACTATTAAGCTTGATCCGAACAATGAAACTGCAATCGGTTTTGCTAAACGTGTCAAAGAAGCATTAAAACAGCAGCAGGAAGAGGTTATAGATGAAACATCTCCGTATTATGATCTTGTTTCGTCTTTGATTGCAAACGGAAAGATTCTGTATGATAAAGGGCAGTATGCGGAATCCGAAGAGAATTGGAGAAAAATACTGAATTTGTTTCCTCAAAATGTAATTGCTGCTCAGTATCTTGCCAGATGTCAGATTAAAACAGATCCAAGACGCTTTAAGGAGTACACGGACAAGCTTGCCTCCGAAGGCCGCGAATTGCTTGATAAAAAAGAAAATGCAAGAGCTTTGAAAAAATTTGAAATATTAAAATCGGTAAATCCGGAATATCCGGATATTGCAAATTTGATAGCGCTTGCTTCCAGAAAACCCGTACGTCAGCCGGCAGATGTGAATCTTACGGCGACACCTCAGGAGATACAGGATAGATATAATGCAGCTCTTGCTTATTATAATAGAGGCGGAGCCGCTAATTTAAGAAACGCACGTGATAATTTTAGATGGGTTGTAGACAGAGATCCTGAAAACACAAAGGCGATAGTAGCCTTGAATCGTGTTGAAGCCGAACTTCGGGCATCAGGCTCAACAGTTCCTGTGAAAAAAGCGCTTACTGCCGAGCAGGAAGCAAGAGTACGTGAATTATATTTTAGAGGAATTAATTATTATTCGGCAAACAGGTATCAGGATGCCATTGCCGAATGGAGAAAAGTGCTTGCAATTGACCCGAATCATGAAAAAGCTAAGAACAATATCCGGCAAACTTTAATTTTGCTGAAACAGTAGCAGTAATAATAAATGAAAAAAGAAAAAAACAGAGCAAGATTTTCTCTTAAATACAAATTTTCCTTGGCGATGGTTTTTTTATCGGCTTCGCTTGTTGCTTCAGTTTCCTGGTTTTTTATGAAAGATGAGATAAATATTATGACGCGTTCCATCGAGGACTACGCTTCCAGGGAAACCGTTAATCTTGCTAATATCGCTGAAGATGCTCTTAGTACTGAAAATGATCTCGCGATAGGTGTTGCGGTAGATAATATTCTTAAGTCCGGTAAAATGAAAGATTCCATCCGTTATGTGCATGTTTTTAATACCGAAGGCCTTGTTATAAAGAGTTCGAAAACTGAGCTTAATGGAACAGTTCTTGATAAATCTTCCGTCAGGGATATTCTTTCTTATGGAGAGAAGAATATTGTCCGAAAGGTTTCCATCACAGATTCTGAAGATCCTGAAGGTAAAATATTTGATTTTGCTCTTCCTGTTTATCATCGAACCCAGAAAGAAATGAAACTTGCTGTTGTCAGACTCGGATTTTCCGATAAAATGATCCGTGAACAGGTAAAGAGAATAAGAAATATGGCGGGATTTATAACGCTGGCGGCGGTTATAGGCTCAATAATAATCGCTTTTTTTCTGGCTCATGTGACAACGAAACCACTTAAGACTTTATCTAAAGGGGTTTCCATAATTGGTAAAGGGGATTTGGATTATAAAATAAATGTGAAAACCAGAGATGAAATAGGTCTTCTTGCCCGTGAATTTAATTTAATGACTGGTGAACTTAAAGATTCAAAAAAGAATGAGATTGAGTCCGCATTGATGCAGGAACAGCTGGATGTTGCTAAAGAAATCCAGGAAGGACTCAATCCTATGAATTTTTATGATAAAAACGGCATTCAGATTAAAGGGTATACCCGTGCGGCAAAGGGGGTAGGCGGAGACTATTTCGACTATAAAGAAATTGATGAAAACAGAGTGGGCGCCCTTATCAGTGATGTGAGCGGAAAGGGAATTCCTGCTTCACTCGTAATGGTTATGATTCGTACAGTTTTTGTGTCGGCGCTACATCAGATGAAAACAATTCAATGTGCAAAGATAGTCAGTTCAATCAATAGATCGCTTAGCGCGGATTTCGCAATTGATAAGTTTGCGACACTTCTTTTTATTATTTTTGATAAATCAACAGGAAAAATATCATTTTCAAATGCAGGTCACGGACCGGTGTTTTGCTATAGAGCAAAACACAAAAAGTGTTCTCTGACAAAGCTGGATGGTGTTCCTATCGGAATTATGGAGGACTCTGAGTATCTTCAGGCTGAGATTCCGTTTGAAGTCGGAGATATTGTGGTAATGTATACAGATGGAATCACTGAAATGAGAAATTCTCTAAAAGAAGAGTATGGAAGAAACAGGCTTCAGAATCTAGTTGCTTCTAATGCTGATATGAATGCAGATGAACTGAACCGGCTGATTGTCGATGATGTCGACAACTTCAGGGGAGAAGTTCCTCCCCATGATGATATGACTGTTCTGATAATGAAACGGACTGCTTAAACTAATTCTGACTCGTCTTCAAGTATTGTGAAAAATTTGTCAAGAGTAGCCAGCTTGAGGATGTTTAAGACATCGTCACTGATATTGAGAAGAAGGAATTTTCCCCCTAGAGCCTTCATTTTCTTTTGTCCGGCTACAAGAGCTCCGATTCCGGAGGAATCCATATAATTTACGTCTCTCATGTCGATAACCACGCTTTTATTTGATCCGTCTGTAGCTGCAAAAAGTATTTTTTTTAGTTCACCGACATTGTATAGATCTACTTCTCCGTTTATAGATAGAATCTTGTGTTCACCTTGGTCACGAAAGTTAATTTGCATAAGAGTCTCCGATAGTTATGAATACTATATGTCTGTAGTTAATTTGTAAAGAAAAAATTTTACAGCTGAATCAAAGCTGAAATCGCTGAAATTTATACAAATTGATGGTAATCTTTCATATATTCTTCGAGAGCTTCCTGCCAGGAGCGCAATTTGATCCCAAGTGCTGTTTCAATTTTTGAAATATTTAGGTTGTTGTACAAAATCGGTTCGGAAGCGCTCAGGAAATCGGCATAGTCAACGGGAGTAAATTTTACGATAATATTTTTCCCTGAATGCTTTTCGAGAAGCTTGTTGCAATAATTAAAAAATTCAAATATATCTGAACCGCCTGAATTAGATGCGTTATATATTCCTGAGATATTTTTATCTATCGCTGAACCTATAATAGATGCTGCGTCTTTTGAATATAAAGAGGAAATAATCTGACCCTTGATGAGGCGGGATCCGCTTGAATCTCTGAGAACATCAGTAATAAATGAGTTTCCCTTACCGTAAATCTGGGGAAATCTTAAGATGACATGATCGCACCCGGATTCAATTATTTTTTTTTCACCGAATAGTTTAGAGTCGCCCATAACGTTTTGCGGATCGGCAGCGTCAGATTCGGAGTAGGGAATGTTTTCTATTCCGCTATAAACGAAGCTCGAACTGATGTGAATTAGTTTAATGTTGAAATTCTTGCAGACCTTGGCGATTTCTCCTGCGGCGAAAGAGTTGATGCTGTATGCTTCTTCTCTTTTGTAGGCGCACTCTTCGGCGTTATTCATTTCATCGCAATTAATAAAAATGGAGGCTTTTGTTTCTTCAGCCAGCTTCGTAAGAAAGTTCGAATCGTTTATACTTCCTCTCGTGCGATCAAAGGCAAAAACCTTAGTCTTCTCCCGAAGAAGAGGAAGTACACTTTGAGCAAGAAGTGAATCAGAACCTGAAAGAATAATCATGCTTTTTTGCTTTTCTTATTCGTTTTAGTTTCTTCGGTTTCACTTGAATCGTCGCCGTTCATCGCTTTTTTGAAGTCTCTTATACCCGAACCTATTTCTCTGGCAATTCTCGGGATTTTACCGGCTCCGAAAACAAAAAGTATTATTAAAAAGATTACTACTAGCTCTCCGAATCCAGGCATACTCATATAATCACCCCATAAGAACAGAGACGCTGAAATGTCGATTTTTGTCAAATCAAACTTATGCGCGCTGATTGAGCGTTTCTACTCGAGCTTTGCTTTTATTACTAGGTTTAAGGTTTGATTTATTATGTTAAAATGAGACATAATTATATAATTGATTTGATTCCTATCCCGTTTCTTAATATGAAAATCGAAAAAGCGTTCGATGTTTTGATTATTGTTTAGAAAATTCAAAATAAAATCGCTAAGCATTCTTGATATCGATAATTTCGCAATTTTTCTGATGTCAAGTAAAGATTCATATGTACTAGGGTCTGTGTTGTAGTGAACTAGAGCATATTCTCCTCCGCGATTTTGATATTTCACGGATGAGAAAATCTTTACCTTGTTAAGGGATAGCTGTTGCTTGATCATTTCCATTAATATTCTTTCTATTACTTTTGATATTGTGGTTCTATTTTTCTGCGATAATCCTGAAATATGAGATAACGCATTTTTGTTGATTAGTACCGTTGATTTTATTTTTGTCATAAATACTCCTCAGAATTTATTACGAAAGCGCTGAGAAGTTTTTTTAATTTTTTTGGTTTTATTGGAAATTTATCTGAATCTTTAATCTGCTCGATTAAAAAACTTGACGCTCTAGGGTGGTCTTATTATATTGTTAGCACTCCCATATTTTGAGTGCTGATAGGTATGTATGAGAGCTGTAACTGAAAGAGAATCAGAAGTGTTAAAATCGATTGTGCAGGAATATATCGCTACAGGGCGGCCGGTAGGGTCACGTTCTTTTGTTCAAAAATATTCCTTCAGCATTTCTCCTGCAACTATGAGAAACATTATGTATGATCTTGAGTCATTAGGTTTTCTAACTCATCCGCATACTTCTGCAGGAAGAATTCCTACGGATACCGGGTATAGATATTTTGTTGATTTTCTTTCTGATTCTTACGATATCAGCGATCTAGACTATGGTTATATCCGTGATGATTTCATGCGCAGCGAAGTGCACCTGGATAAAATGTTCATGTCGATTACAAAAATGCTTTCTTCTGTTTCAAGGCTTGCAGGTATTGTTTTAACTCCTAATCCTGATTTTACTGCTGTAAAGCAGATTGAGCTTGTATCCATTGATCCTGAAACAGTACTCCTTATTATTGTTACCAGAACAGGTGTTGTGATAAATAAAAAAATAGCAATTTCCGAAAGAGTAACAAGAGATATATTGTTTTCAACTTCGAATATCTTATCCAGTGAATTTGCCGGTTTTTCTATATATGATATCAAAACAGACATTCTCGGAAAAATGAGACAGAAGTATTCTGGTTCAGATGAACAGATATGTCTTGATGTAGTTGAGTTAGCCTTGAATTCGATAAATGAGCAGGATATTTTTATTGAAGGAATTGAAAACATTCTGCATATTCCTGATATGATTGAGAAGGAAGTTTTAACTTCTTTTCTCCGCCTTATCGAAGAAAAGAAAAATTTAGCAGAAATTATGCAGAGAACAATGGATTCTGATTCTGTTCAGACATTTATCGGTTCAGAAATCGATAACAGTTATGTTGTCGGATGCAGTCTTGTCGCGTGTTGTTATAAAATAGGAAATAAAAACGCGGGAGTTCTGGGCGTTATTGGCCCGACCCGCATGGATTATAGAAAGGTTGTTCCTCTTGTCGATTATACCGGCAGGCTTGTGACAAACTTTCTTTCAAATGTATCAAGATAGTAAGGTGAGATAATGAAGAAAGAAGAAAGAGAAGAAGAGAAGATTGAAGAATCAACTGAAAGCGTTCAGTCTGAAACCGGATGTGATGCTTCGATTAATGAGTCTTGTGCAGATTCGGAGTGTTCATGTTCAAATGAAGCTGAAATGCTTAAGGCTGAATTGTGCAAAAAAGATCAGGAAATCGCATCTCTAAAAGATGTTCTCCTTAGAAATAAGGCTGATTTCGACAATTTTAGAAAACGTATAGCTAAAACTGAAGAACAGAATAAGAAAATGTCTGTAGTTGGAATTGCGGGTGAGATAATAAAGATCAATGATGATTTAATCCGCACAGTTGAAGCTGCAAATTCTATGTCGGCCGAATCTTCTGCTGATGATGTAAAAAAGGCATTCAGTGAAGGTGTTGTTATTATTTCCAAAGAAATTGCAACTTTGCTTCAAAAGCATTTTATTTCTGAAATAGAGGCAGAGAATTGTCCATTTGATCCGAATTTTCATGAAGCTGTTGAAATTGATATGCAGGACGGCATAGAGACTGATACGGTTACAAAAGTATATCAGAAAGGATATAAGCTTGAAGATTTTGTAATAAGAAGCGCCAAAGTGAAGGTTTCAAAACCTTTGCCGAAGCAGAACTGATAAAATAAATTATTAAGGAGATTTTTATGAGCAAAATAATCGGTATTGACCTCGGAACCTCAAATTCATGTGTTTCCGTAATGGTAGGCGGTGAGCCGATTGTCATTCAGAATTCAGAAGGACAGAGAACAACTCCTTCAATCGTTGCGTACACTGAAAAAGGGGAAAGACTTGTAGGTCAGGTCGCAAAGAATCAGATTATTACGAATCCTGAAAATACAATCCGTTCTGTTAAAAGATTTATGGGACGTGCATTTTCTGAAATTACAGAAGAGAAGAAACTTGTTCCTTATGATATCGAAGATGACGGTAAGAACGGCGTTAATGTGAAAACCGTTTCTGGCAAGTTTTCACCTCAGGAGATTTCTGCCCGCATTTTGCAGAAGATGAAGCAGACAGCAGAGGATTATCTTGGTGAACCCGTAACAAAGGCGGTTATAACGGTTCCTGCTTATTTTAACGATTCACAGCGTCAGGCAACAAAGGATGCCGGTAAAATAGCCGGTCTTGAAGTTGAACGTATAATAAACGAGCCGACAGCTGCTGCTTTGGCATACGGTCTGGATAAGGCTAAGAAAAATCATAAGATCGTTGTTTATGATTTGGGCGGAGGAACTTTTGACGTTTCTGTTCTTGAGCTTGGCGACGGAGTCTTTGAAGTAAAATCAACTAACGGAAACACTCATCTCGGCGGTGACGATTTTGACCTTAGAATAATGCAGTGGCTTATTGACGAATTCAAGAAGCAGACAGGTATTGATGTTTCAAAAGACAAGATGGCTCTTCAGCGTCTTAAAGAATCTGCCGAAAAAGCAAAAATCGAGCTTTCTAATAAAATGGAAACTGAGATTAATATTCCGTTTTTGACAGCGGATCAGAGCGGTCCAAAGCATCTTGTAATAAATCTTTCAAGATCAAAATTTGAACAGATGTGCGGTGATCTTATCGAGTCTTCGGCTGAACCTTGTCATCTTGCGCTTAAAGATGCGGGTCTCACTGCTGCCGACATTGATGAAGTAATTCTCGTAGGCGGTTCAACGCGTATTCCTGCGGTTCAGGAACTAGTAAAACGGATTTTTGGAAAAGAGCCTCATAAGGGAGTTAATCCTGATGAAGTTGTAGCTGTAGGTGCCGGTATCCAAGGCGGAGTTCTTGCCGGAGATGTTCATGATGTTCTTCTTCTTGACGTTACACCTCTTTCTCTCGGTATCGAAACCCTCGGCGGTGTAATGACAAAACTTATCGAAAGAAACACAACCATTCCGACAAGAAAGAGCCAGATATTTTCAACAGCGTCTGACAATCAGCCTGCTGTAACAATTCATGTTCTTCAGGGTGAACGCCAGCTTGCTGCGCAGAACAGAACTCTCGGACGTTTTGAGCTTTCTGATATTCCGCCTGCACCAAGAGGTGTTCCGCAGGTTGAAGTAACTTTTGATATTGATGCTAACGGTATTGTTCACGTTTCAGCCAAAGATCTCGGAACAGGTAAAGAGCAGAAGATCAGAATTGAATCTTCAAGCGGATTGAACGAAGATGAGATCAATAAAATGGTTAGAGATGCAGAAGCTCATGCTGATGAGGATAAAAAGGCAAAAGAGCTTATTGAGCTTAAGAATGAATCGGACAATATGATTTATTCGGTTGAAAAGCTTCTGAAAGATAACGCTTCTAAGGTTGAAGCTGCCGAAAAGGAACAGATTGAGAAAGAAATTGTTAATCTCAGATCTGCTCTTGAATCAAATGATGTCGAAAGAATCAAAACTGCGAAAACCGCATTTGAAACTGCGAGCCATAAGTTTGCAGAACGCATGTACAAGGAAGCTGGATCTGCTCAGCAGAATGCCGGTGCCCAGCAGAATTCTGAAGCCGGATCTTCTTCCGATGGCAATGCTTCAAAATCTGATGACGGTAAAGTTTACGATGCGGATTATGAAGTTGTTGATGAGGATAAAAAATAACCATTCAGGCGGCGTTTGCCGCCTGTTTAATTAAATGCGTTCCGCATTTTTATGGAGAAAGACTTTGGCTAAAAGAGATTATTATGAGATACTCGGTGTTGCGAAGAGTGCTAACGATGATGAGATTAAATCAGCGTACCGTAAGCTCGCGTTAAAATATCATCCGGATAGAAATAAGGGAAATGCCGAGGCTGAAGAAAAATTCAAGGAAGCAACCGAAGCGTATGAAGTATTGAGAGACTCTAAGAAACGGGCGCAGTATGATCAGTTCGGTCATGAAGGTGTCGGGAATTTTGACGGTTTCGGTAAAGGTGCATACCGCGATTTTTCGGATATTTTCGGAGACTTTGATTTCGGCGACATATTTGAAGGATTTTTCGGCTCAGGTTTTTCTTCGCGCGGAAAGCGGCAGAAACGCGGATCCGATTTGCAATACGATTTAGCAGTAGAACTTGAAGAGGCCGCAACTGGAAAGGAAATTCAGATTGAAATTCCGCGTCACGAACCGTGTACTTCGTGCGAGGGGACTGGTGCTGCATCCGGCTCAAAACCAATCACTTGTCCTGTTTGTAATGGTGCTGGTCAAATCCGTCAGGCTCAGGGATTTTTTTCTGTTACACAGACATGTTATAAATGCCATGGTCAGGGTAAAATAATTTCTTCACCCTGCAAATCTTGTAACGGAACAGGGCTTATTGCGAAGAAACGCAAAATAACTATTAAAATTCCGGCAGGTGTTGAATCGGGTTCACGCTTGAAAATAACGGGTGAAGGTGAACATGCTCAGGGTGGAGGAATACCCGGAGATCTTTATGTTTTAATTCATGTTAAAAAGCATAAGTATTTTGAAAGGAGCGGAAATGATCTGGTCTGTACGGTCGATATATCATTTCCTCTTGCTGTCATCGGCGGTGATATTGAAGTGCCAACTATCTATAATCAGACACTGAAGATGAAAATTCCTCAGGGAACAGAGAATAATCAGATTTTCCGGCTTCGAGGAAGCGGAATGCCCTACATCGGTTCTCATGGAAAAGGTGATTTGCTTGTAAGAATAAATGTGACTGTTCCTAAAAAGATTAATGCAAGGCAAAAAGAGCTTTTGAAAGAATTTGCAGATATAAGCGGTGAATCATTAAAAGGTGAAATGAGGCAGTTCTATTAATTTAGAATAATTTGGAAATTAATCGGAACTTTTCTGTTTAATAATTGGTTTACTAATAGATTTATATATCGGATCTTGACTATCAATATTAATTGTGAGGGAATCTATGAAGAAGTTTTTAGTTTTTATTATGCCTTTAATGATTTTATCCTGTTCAAAGAATGTACGAGAATTCGATCTTTCTACAAAGATGGTTTTTGGCGGAACATTTTTGATAGAAGATGAAGATACCCGTCTTCAGTATGCACCTAAACGTATTTATTTTAAAAAACTTGATGATGCTAATGATCTTAAAAAGGGTGTAATTGTTCCGTCGGAATTAAAAGATGATAACGGTAATATCGTAATAAACTATGAGCCGGGAATTTATACTGTTGTTGCCGTTGTTAGGCAGGAAGGTTCTGTGTTTAAAGTCGGTATGTTTAATGAAGAGTTGATGAACAAAGTGAAGTTTGAGGTCAAAGCCGGTGAGACGAAAATATTTGATAAGGTTTTTATAAGAGATTACCGTGGAAGTATTTTGGGGAAACCTTCGGAGCTTCAGAATTACAATAAAGGAGTTATTGAAAAAACAACCAATTTCTCTGCGTATGATTTCCGTCTAGCAGTTTTAAATGCTGATCGTTATAGAGTTAAGAAAACAAAAGAAGAAAAAATTAAAGAAGCTGAAGTTAAAAAGAAAGAACAGGAAGGGGCAATCGTAGAAATTCAGAAATAAAAAATAAAGCCCTTCCTCGGAAGGGTTTTATTTTTTATTAATTTTTCTATAAACTTTAAATTTATCTATTTCTATTTCAAATATATAATGCGATTTCAAGTATTTATCCACTAACGGCGTAATCTTGTACGGGAATGGAGAAATTGATCCCATCGTAGACTTTGCTGCATCTGATGTATCAATAAAAAGTTCAGCATTATATTTCTCTATGTAATATATAATTGCTTTCTCACTTTTAGCAACTCGATTTATTTTAGCGGTATTTTGAGATTGATATGCTGAAGTTATTTCCACAATTGTTCCTTTAGGCCACATGTGATATGCGGCAGGAAGTCTGTCTGAAAAATAATAAATATATGCACCGTCACCCCAAACAAAAATTTTATCTTCTTTCTTCGTTTTTGTTTTGATGTATTCAATGAGATTGAAGTAGAGTTTGTCCGGCATAAGGTAATCATTTGTTGTTCCTAGAGCAATAAGTCTGAAATAGTATGAAGCTTTTGATTCAAAAATAAATAATTCAGGTGCAGTATGTTTAATAATTGCATCTTTTACATTAAAAAGAAAAAAGAAAACAGCAGGTATTAACAGCATTTTTCTGAAATGTTTTTTGAAGAAAAATGATATTTTGTCCCGGCTTTCTTCGATATAAATTGAGCTTACGATGCATATAAAAGGGTATGATGTCATAAAATAGTGGAAATAAAGTCTTTTACCGCCTGCAAAAACCATCAGATAGGTGATAAATGCTGATACTATTATAAATAATCGGGTCTTTTCAGTTTTGAAAAAGACTCTATTTCTGAAAAAACTAATGGTAAAGGCAAAAAATGAAATCCAGATTAATGGATGCCAGATTGTAAGTAAACCCTGTCTGTGAAGGAATTTTAAAATCAGAGAGAGAGGCTCCAATCCGTAGACAAGAGTTGCATATCGTAATTTTGATGAAATATCGTTGATAACTTTGAGTGAAAACATTTCGAAGATAAAATAGTCTGCTGCAAAAATTGCGATTATTGCAGATAAAAAACATAACATTGTTATAGCATACTTTCTGTTGATTTTCCCTTCTCTATAAGGCAATATAAAAACAAAAAACAAAACAGCTATTATTGAAATAATTAAGCCGTGAAATTTTACTCCTGCACTTATTGCGGAAGAAGATGCTAATAGCAGCAGATACATAATTTTATTAATTAGTTTGTCTGTTTTTAGAAAGAGGACTATCGATAATGCGCCGATTGACACTGGTAAATTATATACTATTTCACCATTTGTTGCTATAAAATATCTGTTGAATGAACAGATCAGGACGGCATAGAGTATCCCGGCAGCAAAAGCTGTTTCGGATTTATCTGTAATTTCCTTAGTTATTCTGTATATCACAGCACCTGTAAGCGCAACAATTAAAGAAACGAGAATATGCAGTATTACCCAGCCGTAATCTTGGTTAATGCCGTAACTGACTTTAAACAGAGCATGAAATAAGGGATGTTTGCTTTCTTTAAAATCCATTCCCGGCGTGAGACCGGAATAGTACTGTTTGGTCTGAACTATTGCAGAAAGCTCATCAACGTCATAATAATCGTTAAAATAAGCCGGAATTCTCAGTAAAAAGGCAGATAATACTATAAGAATCAGATATTTATGCTTTGAAAAAAAGCTCATGTTTTATTCTTCCCGCTATTAATATTATTGACATAATAAAATACCACCGCTCATAATTAAAAGCCAATTTTTATTTGGGGTGAAATAATGAAAAAGATTTTTGTTTTAGGTATTATGATGTTTTCGTTTGCGGCTCTTTTTGCTGCAAAATCCGCGAAAGAGTACGTTGCCGATCTTTCTTCTGATGACAAAAAGACAGTTATTGAAGCAGCAAAATGGGCAGGAAGCAACAAAGAAAAGTCTGCTGTTGCTCCGCTTTTGAATCTGCTTCAAACTTCTTCAGATTCTGAGATAAAAGTCGAGTCTGCTTGTGCATTAGGTTTAATCGGGGAGAAAACCGTTGTTAAAAGCCTTTCTGAGATTATATTGACAGAAAATAATTCAGATGTGCGTTACACAATAGTACTTGCGATTGCAAGATTGGGAATTGATTCGAAAGAATCATATAACAATCTTCTTCAGGCAAAAGAAAAAGAAACTGATCCGTTTACTAAGGATTTTATTGTTAAAATGGAAGAAAAATTTTCTAAGTCAAAATAATTTTTAATGGCATAGAAGATTGAAGGCGTGTTCTGTGAACATGCCTTTTTTTTAATTGCAGAGGAGAAAATGAAAATTACACCGGAAACTAAACTGACAGATATAATGGCAAATCCGGCTGTTTCGGAGATATTCAGGAAATATTCTTTTATGTGTCCGTCATGCAAGGGGATGGTTCAGGATACTGTGGCTCACGTTATTGTTAACAACGGTCTTGATTCCGTTTCATTTCTGAAAGAGCTTAATGATTCTATAAAATGATCCGTATTATATCCGGAAAACTCAAAGGCCGTTTGGTCAATTTTTCAAATGCGAAATTTCAGAATGCAGATATCACGTCTCAAATGATGAAGGAGGCTTTTTTTTCCATAATTTCTACTGAAAAAAATGAAACTTTTCTCGATCTTTTTTCATGCTCCGGTCAGATTGCTTTAGAGGCTTGGAGTCGTGGATTTAATATTGTACATGCTGTTGAACTGGATCGTAGAAGGTTTTTGAAATTGAAAGAGAATTTGAGTTCCATTCATGTTTCCGAAGGAATATTTGTTCACAATATTGATGCCGGCAGGTTTCTTGAAAAATGTTCAAACGATAAAATGATTTTTGATGTAATATATATTGATCCGCCTTATGTTAAAGTTGAGGGTTCCGTATCATTGTATAATGAAATTCTTGAAAAGATTAAGCGAGCCGATATCCTGAATCCTTTAGGACTGGCTGTCATTCAGCATTTTGGAAAAAATGTAATTGAATTTGATGCAGATTATTATGATTATGAGAAGCGGCGTGATTACGGAAGTAATTCGATCTCTTTTTTTAGAAGGAAAGCTTTTGATAAAAAAGATTAGAAATTATTTGATTATTGTCTTTGTTGCAGGATTTGCGATGCTTTCTGTTCAGGCATTTCAGATTCTTTCATATTCACGCGTGAATTATGAAGGTTCGGCTGATGCTGTTTTTGTTCTTGGTGCAGCAGCTTATGGTAAAAATCCTTCACCTGTATTCCGTGAAAGAATAAATCATGCAATGAATATATACCTGGCGAGGCATTGCAGATATATTATTCTTACAGGCGGAAAAAAATTTGCTGAAGATTTGGGAGAAGCTGTTGTAGCAAGGGATTATCTTGTTAAAAACGGTATCCCGGTAAGTGATATACTTTTAGAAACTTCATCAAATAATACTTACGAAAATTTTCTCTTTTCGCTTCCGGTTATTTCAAGCAGGAATATTAATTCAATAATAATTGTCAGCGATCCCTATCATATGAAAAGAGCTTCGATGATTGCAGATGATTTTAGAATAGTGAATTACTCGTCTCCGACTCCAACTACGATGTTCAACAGTTTTAAACGTAAAATGCCTTTTTTACTTAATGAAATATATAATATTTATGAGTATAGGATATTCCGTATAGCTAACGATCTTAAAATTAAGTATGAGATAAAATGATGAAAGAAAATTATTTAAAACGCTATGCCGCGCTTCTTGCGGATTATTGTCTTTCGGTTGGTAAGAATGAAAAGATTCTGATAAGATCTTCATATCTAGCAGAGGATTTGATAAACGAGTTTTGTTCAATAGCTTATTCAAGGGGAGCTCATCCGGAAACAAAAATCGCTTTGAAAAATTCTGAAAGAATTTTCTATGAAAATTCTTCAATTGAAGATTTGAGATATTTGTCTGATACGGAAATTAACTATTATAAAAATTATGATTCTTTTCTTACTATAAGAGCTCCATTTGATGCAAAGGAGCTCCAGGGAGTTTCGGCTGAAAAGAAGAAAGTTAAAAATGAATCTGCCAAAATTCTGCATGAACTCTTTAGCGAAAGAAGCTCTAATGGAACTTTGAAATGGTGTGTTTGCCAATATCCGACAGAATCCCAGGCTTTTGAATCAGGAATGAGTCTCGATGATTATGAGGATTTTATTGTAAGATCAGCTTATCTGGAGACAGAAGATCCGGTTAGAAGCTGGGATGAACTCAGCGCTAAACAGGGTTTGATCGCGGATTATCTGAATAAATGCAATGAAATAAGAATGTTAAATGATACCACGGATATTGCATTTTCATGTGAAGGAAGAATATGGATTAATTCTGACGGAAGAAGAAATATGCCTTCAGGGGAAATCTTTACTACACCGGTTGAATCTTCTGTAAACGGATTTATATCTTTTTCATATCCTGCTATTTACATGGGAGAGGAAGTCGAAGGTGTTAAACTTACTGTAAAAAACGGTAAAATTGTTTCACATTCCGCCCGGAAAGGTGAAGAATTGCTTTCGCAGGTTCTGAAAATTGACGGGGCTGATACTTTTGGAGAAGCCGCAATAGGAACAAATTACGGTATCGAAAATTTTACAAAAAACATTTTATTTGATGAAAAAATCGGAGGAACAGTTCATTTTGCTCTTGGCGATTCTTATGCGGAAACCGGCGGGAAAAACCGTTCGGCAATTCATTGGGATATGATTGCAGACATGAGATCTAATTCTGAAATTTCAGCAGATGGAAAAATGATTTACAAAAACGGGCACTTTACTGAGTCTTTTTTACGTTCGGTAGGAGTTAGAGGTAATTTATGAAAGTTACAGTAATTGGCACAGGTTATGTCGGATTAGTCACTGGGACTTGCTTTGCAGATATGGGAAATGATGTATGCTGCGTCGATATTGACAGCAAAAAAATTGAAAATTTGAAAAATGGTATTATTCCCATATATGAACCCGGTCTTGAAGAACTAGTAAAAAGTAATTATAATGAAGGTCGTCTGACTTTTACGACTGATATCAAGGAACCTGTTTACAGTTCGCTTTTTGTTTTTATAGCAGTTGGAACACCTCCCGGAGAAGACGGTTCTGCGGATCTGTCATATGTTCTAAAGGCTGCGGAAGATGTTGCCCGTGTAATGGATAAATATACGGTTATCGTTGATAAATCGACTGTTCCTGTCGGAACAGCTTCTCTTGTCAAAGAACGCATTGCAAAGGTATTAAAAGAGCGTGACAGAACAGATATTGAATTTGATGTCGTTTCCAACCCTGAATTTTTAAAAGAAGGCAATGCTGTTGAAGATTTCATGAAACCTGAAAGGGTAATCATCGGTACTGATAATGTCAGAACTGCAGAACTGATGATGGAATTGTATTCTCCATTTGTCCGTCAAAATGACAGATTTCATGTAATGAATCTTGCTAGTGCTGAGATGACTAAATATGCTGCTAACGCAATGCTTGCAACACGCATAAGTTTTATGAATGAACTTTCAGTTCTTTGTGAAAAAACAGGTGCTGATATTGAAATGATCCGAAAAGGTATCGGTTCTGATTCAAGAATAGGAAAGGGATTTTTGTATGCAGGTATCGGATATGGCGGATCTTGCTTTCCGAAAGACGTTAAAGCTTTGATTAAAACATCTCATGATTACGGTATTGCACCTTATTTGCTTGAAGCTGTAGAGAAAGTAAATAAAAATCAGCGTGAGCGTTTTATAAAAAAAATTATTTCTCATTATGGTGAAGATATTAATGGAAAGATATTTGCTCTGTGGGGTCTTGCATTTAAACCACAGACTGATGATATCAGAGAAGCTCCGGCAATTGACATAATAAGGGAGCTTACTTCGCGCGGTGCTAAAATAAAGGCATATGATCCTATTGCCGCAGAAAATGTTAAAGCTGTTTTTGCAGATAAGGATATTGAATATTTTCAAAAAAATTATGATGCTCTTCAAAATGCAGATGCTCTTATTATTGCCACAGAATGGTTCCATTTCAGAAATCCGGATTTTTCAAGAATGAAATCGCTTTTAAAGCATCCGGTCATATTTGACGGAAGAAACCAGTATGAACCGAAGAAAATGAAAGAAGAAGGATTTACTTATTTCTGCATAGGCAGATGAGTGCTTTTTCAAAATCTTCCGGTGTTGTGATTTTAAAATTTAAAGCATTACCCTCAGTGAGGGTAATGTCTTCCCCCAAATCAACTACAAGTGAAACATCATCGGTATATTCTTTATCGGGATTTGCTTTTTGGTGTGCATGCATTATCAGATCGTATTTGAATGTTTGCGGAGTCTGAGCCATAAAACACGTTTCCCGCTGAGGAATGATTTTCAGGCGGTTATTTTCAAATATAGCGATTGTATCTGTTGCGCGTATATATGCCGCAGTAGCTCCGTTTAGACTCGCATTTTTTACGGAGTTTTCAATTATTATATCATCGATAAAAGGGCGTGCCGCGTCATGAATCATTACAATCGATTCGGCAGGGCAATTCAGATATTTTAGACCATTGTATGATGAGTCTTTACGCTGGGCGCCTCCTTCGGTTATGCCGATAAGTTTTTTGATTTGAGATTTATCTGCAATGGATTTAGTAAGCGGAAAATAGTCAGGATGAGTCACTATTACAATTCCGTCAACAATGCTGTTTTTTTCAAAAGTTTCAAGAGAATATGCAAGAATTGCTTTACCGTTGATTTCGTTAAACTGTTTCGGCAAAATTGTTCCTGCGCGTTTGCCGCTTCCTCCGGCAAGAATTATTGCATAACAGTTTCTTTCCTCAAACATAGTACAGCCTCTTGATTCAGAATTTAGAAAAATCCATATTATGTCAAATAATGTTTTTTGCAGGCTAAATTAGTATTTAAGTCAAATATGATTTAAATACTAATTTTGGATTTGATATTGTAAAAATCTAAAAACCAGTAGAAGCATACTGATTTAGCAATATATTGAAAATCGTGTTTCGTATTCATTGAATGGGTATTACTGCGGATAGTAACCGATGTATTGTAAATGTATTTCATATTTGTAAAATATGGTAATTAAATGAAAACTGATTAAAAATAAATGGCGACATGATTATATAGAATTTACTGTTTAATCAGAGGTTATGATGAAACTGCATTATATTCAGCATGTTCCGTTTGAGACTCCTGCGGGTATTCTAAAATGGGCTTCCTCGCGCTCTGTTGAAATTTCTTCTACAAAAATGTTTGAGTCAGCAATGCTGCCCGAATTGCCGGATTTAGATTTTCTGGTAATTATGGGCGGGCCGATGAGCGTAAATGAAGAATCTAAATTTCATTGGATGAAAAATGAAAAAAAATTCATTGAGAACTGCATATCTCATAATAAAAAAATACTGGGTATTTGTCTTGGCGCTCAGCTTATTGCAGATGTGCTCGGTGCTGAAGTCTCATCAAATAAAAATAAAGAAATCGGCTGGTATGATGTGGAGAAATGCACTGATATCAGAGTCACAAAACAATTCCCTGCAAAGTTTAAAGCTTTTCATTGGCATGGAGAGCGATTTAATATTCCTGATGGTGCGGCGAAAATTTTTGAAAGTGAAGCCTGTGATAATCAGGGATTTGTTTACGGAAACGCTGTCGGATTGCAATTCCATATTGAATCAGATGATTATTCAATTAAAGCAATGGTTGAAAATTGTGCGTCGGATATTGATAATTCAAGATATGTTCAGAATATCAATGAAATAATTGCAGGTAAATCCAATATACCGGTTAATTCCAAAATTATGATTTCTTTCCTTGATGATCTAATAATTCTTGATTAAACAAAAAATTCTTGATTAAACAAAAAATTCTTGATAAAATTATAAGCATTCTTGAAAATCTGTGTTACTGATAATATTTTAGAGCTTACGGTGATTACAGATGAAAAAATGTTTTGCTATTTTGTTTTTATTGGTTTCCGGTATATGTTTTGCTTCAGATTATAAGGCGGCGCTTGGAGCTAGGCTTGAGGCGGGCAGAGATGGAAATCACGGTTTGTCTTATAAGTATTTTTTTGCTAAACCGAATGCGGTTGAACTGATGGCCCTTTCTGATCTTGACCATGGTATTGAGTTTCATGCTTTTTATGTTTTGCAGAATAATCTTCCAGGTGTCACTTCAGAGTTTCAGTGGTATGCGGGAGTCGGGGGGCATTTGGGGTTTTGGGAAAAAGATACTCCGGTTGCAGGTCCTGACGGTTTAATAGGGCTTGAATACAGGTTTAAGCAAATTCCTTTGGCATTGTCTCTTGACTGGCATCCGCTTTTTAACATTGTGACAAAAAAAGACGATAGATTTTTTCCTCTAAAATTCGGCCTTTCTGCGAGGTATTGTTTTTGAGAAAAGTTGGAGTTAAATTATTCACCACTTCAATCGAGAAGTGCAATTAATTAAAAAATAATGGTTTAGAAAAAGAGGACATCTCCGAAGGTTGTATTGCGAAATAAAGCCAAAGGAGAAGCCTCTTTATGAAGAAGA
>Ga0209606_1001471_pt1 | contig 29022 bp, 25 predicted proteins | sample AD_UKC057_MetaG_FD_184412 | JGI IMG/M metagenome (GOLD analysis project Ga0209606, IMG submission 184412) | Active sludge microbial communities of municipal wastewater-treating anaerobic digesters from USA - AD_UKC057_MetaG (SPAdes) (version 2) | ecosystem: Engineered > Bioreactor > Anaerobic >...
AGATATTTGTTCCTCTGGCCGGCATCGTGGATATTGCCGGAGAAAAGGCGCGTCTGGAAAAAGAACTGGCCAAAGTGTCCAAAGATCTCGAGCAGAGCTCGCGGAAGCTGGCCAACCATGATTTCCGCGACAAGGCGGCGCCGGAGATCATTGAGAAGGAAGAAGGCAAACTGAAAAGCTTCCAGGAGAAGTTTTCCGCCCTGGAAGGCGCGTTAAAGAAATTGAAAGAGATGAACATGTAGGGAACGGTCGCTCCACCCGTGAAGGTGGTTTAAAACCGTTTCCTGTGGTTGGATTTCTGCCCGATTGCGGGTTTTGCAGGGAACGTTCGTGATAGCCTGATGCCCTGAAGGGCACACGAGGTTACAAGCCGCTCCCTGCGGTTGCCTTTCTTCCCTCCCTTGAGGGGAGGGATTGAGGGAGGGTGAAAAGCGATTGCACCTCCCGTCAATTACAAATCACACAGATTGTTTTGGTATAAGAAATGGTTTCTCCTCAAATTAAAAAAATCATTGAATCTGCCCTGGCCGAGGATATTGGCACGGGCGACCTCACCACACAGGCCACGGTCAGTCCGAAAAAGAAGGGCCGGGCGGTTGCGGTGGCCAAGGAGAATTTTGTTGTTGCGGGTCTGGAGGTTTTTGAAGCGGCGTTCCAATGTCTGGATCCGGACATCGTCGTCAGGAAAGGGGCCGCCGACGGGAGCCGGGTGAGGAAAGGCGCGGTCCTCGCGCGGGTGGAAGGCCGATTGTCCGGCATTCTGCAGGCCGAGCGCACGGCGCTGAATTTTTTCCAGCGCATGTGCGGCATTGCGACACTGACCGCCGCCTATGTGGATGCCGTCGGCGAAACGAAGGCGAAAATTTATGACACGCGAAAAACCATTCCGGGGCTGAGGGTTTTGGACAAGATGGCTGTTCGCCTGGGAGGGGGAACCAATCACCGCTTCGGCCTGTTTGACGCCGTGCTGATCAAGGACAACCATATCGAAGCGGCCGGCGGCATCACCGCGGCGGTTGCCGCCCAGCGCAAACACCTGAAAAAGCCCGCGCGAATCGAAGTGGAAACCAAAAACCTGCGGGAAGTCAAAGAAGCCCTGGCCTGCGGCGCCGACATCATCATGCTGGACAATATGACGATCCATGCCATGAAAAAGGCCGTGGACTGGGTTGCGGGCCGCGCTCTCATCGAGGCGTCCGGCAATGTCACGCTGCAGCGCGTCCGGGAAATTGCCTCAACGGGCGTGGATATGATTTCAGTGGGCGCACTTACCCATTCAGTCCGCGCGGCCGATATATCGTTGAAGGTAAGAGGCGAGGGGCGGTAGGCGATAGGCTGAAGCAGAAATTAGGTTGCAATCGTTCCAACAGCGAACAACCTTTAACTTAAAACTTAAAACTTAAAACTTTTAACCCAATGTCTTTAACCCCATCATCCCTGAAAAAACATCTTGCAGGAAAATTCATCGGCCACAAGCTCTACTATTACGAAGAAATCGGCTCGACCAATGACGAGGCGTTTCGGCTGGGCGTGCAGGGAGCGCCGGAAGGAACGGCGTTGATCGCGGAGAGTCAGAGCGCGGGGAAGGGGAGGCTGCAGCGCACATGGCATTCGCCTCCGGGCGCCAATATTTACACGTCCGTCATTTTACGTCCGCGTTTTGAGCCGGACCTCGCGCCGCGGATTTCCCTGGCGGCGGGCGTGGCCGTCGCAGAAACGCTCGATCCTTATTGCCCGGGCAAGGTTTCTCTGAAATGGCCCAATGACGTGCAGATTGGCGGGAAAAAGGTCTGCGGTATTCTGACGCAGATGAAAACGGCGACGGGCGTCATCGATTTTGTCGTGGTGGGCATCGGTGTGAACGTCAATTGGAATCTCAAAGAATTTCCGGAGGATATTCAAAAGATGGCAACCTCTCTGTCGGTGGAGGCCGGCCGGGAAGTCTCCCGTCTTGAATTGATCATTCTTCTGTATGAAAATCTGGCAAAATGTTATAGGGAACTCTCACAAAACGGGTTTGCGCCGCTTAGGAAAAAATGGCTTGACCGGACAACGATGATCGGCAAACCGGTTTCGGTCATCTTCGGAAAGGAAACCATCAACGGAGAGGCGGCGGATCTGGATGAAGATGGTTCCCTGGTGATTCTGGTGGACGGCAACAAAAAGGTAAAGGTCGCAGCGGGAGACGCGACCGTAGGGAAGGGGTAACGATTTATGCTGCTGGTGGTTGACGTAGGCAATACAAACACCGTGTTGGGGCTTTTTGACAAGGATCAACTGCTGCACGATTGGCGAATCCGGACGGAAATCGATCATACCATTGATGAATACGGCGTGCTGATTTACAATCTGTACCAGTCCACCCGCATGAAAGCCAAAGAGATTAAATCGGTCCGGGCGATTATTATTTCCTGCGTCGTGCCGCCGATGCTCAATATTCTGGAGCCCCTCTGCGTCAAGTATTTCAACATCAAGCCGATGATCGTCGGCCCCGGCATTAAAACAGGCATGCCGATCTTTTACGACAACCCCAAGGAAGTCGGCGCGGACCGGATTGTCAATGCCGTGGCCGCCTTCGACAAATACCGCCAGGAATCGATTATTGTGGATTTTGGAACGGCGACGACCTTTGACTATGTTTCGCCCCGGGGCGAATACATGGGGGGCTGCATTTCTCCGGGAATTGTGATTTCCAGCGAAGCGCTTTTTGAAAGGGCTTCCAAGCTGCCCCGCGTCGAATTCGGCAAGCCAAAGACCATTATTACCAAGGATACCATCAGCGCCATTCAGGCGGGCATCATGTTTGGCTACGCAGGACTGGTGGACGGCATCGTCAACCGGATGAAAGCGGAAGTCAAAACCAATCCCCTGGTCATTGGCACGGGGGGGCTGGCGCGGGTGGTTGCGCAGGAAGCCAGGACTATCGATAAGATTGAAGAAATGCTGACGCTGGACGGTCTGCGGATCATCTATGAACGCAATAAGAAGTAGCGCATGCTGAATGTCGGATTAACGGGCGGAATTGCCTGCGGAAAATCTACCGTTGCGGAAATGTTTGTGCGCCTCGGCGGTTATCTGATTGATTTTGATAGGCTGGCTCATGAAGTGCAGGAGCCGGGAAAGCCCGCCTGGCGGGATGTCGTCCACTGCTTTGGATCCGAAATCCTGCTGCCCGACGAGACCATCGATCGCGGTAAAATGGCGGACATCGTTTTCCGTTCTCCGGAAAGGCTGCGAAGGCTCAACGCCATCGTTCATCCGCGGGTGTTTGAGGAATGGTGGTCCCGTCTTGAAAAAATCAAGGCGGAGGCTCCCCACGCGATTGTTTTTTCCGATGTGCCTCTCCTGTTTGAAGGCGGAATGCAGCATCTGTTTGACCTGACGATTCTGGTCATGATTGAGCCCGGGCGGCAGATTGAACGCCTGATGGCGCGCAATTCCGTCTGCCGGGAGGACGCCGAATTGCGGCTGGCCAACCAGATGCCGATTCACGATAAAATACAACTGGCGACGATTGTGATCGACAATCAATGCGTAATGGAAGAGACGGAAAGAAAAGTGGCGGCCGTCTGGGAGGATTTGCTGGCCCGGGAAAAGGCCAAAGCTTTGCAGGCGGAAGCCTGACGGAACAACGCGCCGTTGAATGTTGCAGAAGATCGGCGCAGACATACAACGAAGAAGCGGAGGGCAACATGATCGAGAAAAACGTAAAAACGGATTTTTGCGCGACCGTGTCCGAGCCGGTGATCGGAGAGGGCACCTTTGTGCATGCGCTGGCGGCGGTTATCGGAAACGTTGAATTGGGGAAAAACATCATGGTCTCGCCGATGGCGTCCGTGCGCGGCGACGAAGGCCAGCCGCTCCACGTGGGAGATGATTCCAATATTCAGGACGGCGTGATCATTCACGCGCTGGAAACGGAGCTGGACGGCAAGCCCGTGGAAAAAAACCGAATGGACGTGGACGGAAAAAAATACGCGGTGTACGTGGGAAACCGCGTGTCGCTTGCGCACCAGGTGCATATTCACGGACCGGCCGTCGTGATGGACGACACCTTTGTGGGCATGAGGGCGTTGGTCTTCAAATCGTTTGTCGGAAAAAGCTGCGTCATTGAGCCGGGCGCTATTTTAATCGGCGTCCGGGTGGCGGACGGACGCTATGTGCCGGGTGGATCGGTGGTTAAAACCCAGGCCGACGCCGACGCGCTTCCCGTGATCACCGCCGATTATCCGATGAAAGAGATGAACAAAGGCGTTTTGCACGTCAACAAGGCTCTGGCCAAAGGGTACCTGGCGGCCAAATAAATCATTGAAGGACGGGCAAAGCCGGTTGATCCTTTTGATCAACCGGCTGATTCGCCCCACGACATGTTGGTTAAAAGCAAAACTTCCTCTCATTTTCCCCATCAGGGCGTTTGTCTTTCCTGCGGCGCAGGAAACATCGGAAAGCGACGCTACTGCTCCATTCGGTGCCGTCAGCAGCTCCGTCAGAAACTCAATACGCGAAGCGGCCTGCTGCAGGCCCTGAATACGCGCTACGCGACATTCTATTTTACGGATGCGTGGATTGTCCTCGACGTGGTTCCGCACGGCATCCGGGAAGTATTCCGCTACAAGGCGCGCCGCACCGCCGGCGTCAAACCGGCGGAAGATTTCGGCAGAATGAGCAATCGGCTGGGGGACGCCTGGTGGGCCGAGGAAAAAAGGACGACCAAAAACTATCTGGCTTCCAGGCGCGTTTTGGAAATGGCGGAAAGGCTGGCCATGGCCGATGGACTCAAGCGACCCAGATGGGTGAAGGCGCCCTGCGTCAAACCGGAAAGCATCCTGCTTTTGGATATGGCCAGGGCGGATCTTGCTTCCCGTGAATTGCAAAGGATCATTAAGAACGCCTACCGCCGCCAGGTGAAAATTCATCATCCCGACGCCGGGGGGACGGCCGCCGCCTTCCGCAGGCTTCACGACGCCTATCAGGACCTGCTCAGATGGGCGGAACATCCCACTTTCATCCGCCGCCGCGGTTTTCCCGACAAATGGTACTACGACGGCGACAACAAAAAATGGGTCCAGCCGGTGCCGGTGAGAAAAGGGTAAGGACCGGTATGATCTGACGAATTGCGGAGCCGGACTCCTACGGGGGGTGTCATCTGAAATCCACGATCTTCGTCCCGTTTGGGGTGCTTTTGCGGATGATCTGTGAATGTCCTGATTTTAATCCCGCTCATGCGCGACGAGAGTTTATTCTCCGTAGCTTGCTGCGATATCACCCTGTTCATTTCATACCTCGACAGCTTGCTGCGAGGCGGTTGATTTTTCTAAATTTTCAGGAGGATATGCTTATTGGTTGTTCTTATGTCGATGTTTCCCTTATCGAAAAATTGATCGAACCCCTGGAGCAGATCTTTGCGGGGGATGTTGGGATAGTCCTGCCCCATTAGAAAACGTGCCATGCTAAGGCGGTTTTCTTCACTGTCGGGAAATTTGAGATCGAAAAAAACCTCTTCAACCTCAAAGGATTTTCCCAAATCACGGAGGGTTTTTATGCAATCATCTGCAAGATAAAAAGGATAGGGCTTCCCGGCTATTTCGAACAGGGGGAAGGTATATCGCACAAGGGCGTTGTCTTTGCCGGCCTCGGAAGATATGAATATACTTGGCGATGCGAGTGCGTCAATCAGGGAAGACAACGTTTCTTTGAGATCCGTGACATAATACAAAACATTATTGGCGATGATGATCTCGAAATGATCGCTGAGATCATTTGGGAGTTCGCCCCATGCTTTTATCGGATTCTCCGTGAATAAGGAGAGCCTTTCTTGTGCATTTTTCAAATATACCGCATCCGGTTCCACCAGAAAAAGCTGAAGTCGTGACGGGGGAAGATGCACTTTTGAAAACAGCCTTGCGGTTGCTTTTCCGTCGCCGCAACCGAAATCCAGCATTCGAATAGGACCGTTCACCCTTTTAACCATTTGGAGGATATGTGGAGCATAAGCATGGATGTCCGATTCGGCTTCCGTGGAATGTCTTTGAAAAAAGTCGTAGTCATCATGGATAAAGTCGAAGTGTTTAGAGCTTGTGTCATTCATGGACGGAATAATACCAAAAGTTTCCGTGATTGTCATTGAATAATTGATCGTCATTCATCAAATCAGGTTTGCGGGCTTGCGCCTTTTCGTCATTGGCTCCAGCCCTTGTCCGCGGTTTCGTAGGCTTCCATCATCTTCTGTTCGATCTGAAGTCGAAGCGCTTCCAGAGAATTCCGGTCCGCATTGCCGGGCACGGTGATGAAGGACCCGAAGCGAATCAGGATCCTGGTGAAGGGTTTGGGGATCATGAAGCGGTCCCAGCTGTTCGCCTTCCAGGACCTTTGATAGGAGACCACGGCGGGGCAAATGACCGCGTTTGCGCTCCGGGCCAGCAGAAGCATCCCCGGTTTGACCATGCGGGCCGGCCCGGTGGGTCCGTCCACAATATGAACGCCGATGCGGTTTTCGGCAACTTTTTGCACCATCGCTTTCAAAGCCTTCGCGCCTCCCCGGGTGCTCGATCCCCGAACGGGAATCCAGGCAAGACGCGAAACGATTTTGGAAATGAAATCTCCGTCGCGGCTCTGGCTGATCATGATGCAGGGCGTCCATTGGAAAAACTGGGGAACAAAAAAGCCGCCGAAAAGACGCTGGTGCCAACTGGCGAAGATGACACGCCCCCCGCGATCCAGGTGCTCCAGAATTTTCTTTTCACCCTCGATTTGCACGCGGAGCGTTTTTGCGTAAAGGCGCAAAATGCGAAAAATGACGGACGTCAGAACATGATTCAATAAGAAATATTTGATTTCCTTGGCCGAAAAGGATCGCCGGCGTCCGGTCATGGCGACGCTCCTCCGCCCAGCGTTTTATACAGCGCCACAAGATTGTTGACGGAGGCCAACCGCAGCAGGATCAGGCCCTGTTGGGCTCCGTACAATGATCGCTGCGCGTCCAGCACGGAGAGGTAGCTGTCGATTCCTTTTTCGTAGCGCATTTCGGAGAGGCGGTAAACGACGCTCATCGCGTCCACCAGAGACTGCTGCGCTTCCACGCGCCGGCTGACCATTCCTTTTTCGGCCAGCGCGTCCGCCACTTCACGAAAGGCCGTCTGAACGGACTTTTCATACTGGGCGATGGAAATTTCCTTTTCGAGTTTCGTGACGTCGTATGCGTACCACAGGCGGGGGTCAAAAATCGGCATCACGATCTGCGGCGCGAACATCCATACATCCGAGCCGGCTTTAAAAAGACCCGACAGATCGGCGCTGGCCGTTCCCAGGGAGGTCGAAAGCGAAATTCGGGGGAAGAGGGACGCACGGGCCGCGCCGATGTTGGCGTTGGCCGCTTTGAGGCGGTGTTCCGCCGCCAGAACGTCCGGACGCCCGAGCAGCACTTCGGATGAGAGGCCGGGAGAAATGTCCCGGGGCAGAGCTACGCCGGACAGATCCCGGGGAAGCAGATCCGGCCGAACGGGAGACCCGATGAGAAGATTCAGACCGTTTTCGTCCTGCGCGACAAGCTGGGTGTAGCGGGCGACGTCTCCCCTGGCCGTATCCACCTGGGTTTGCGCCCGGCGCAGATCCAGCTCGGAGGCCAGTCCGACGTCATGGCGTTTCTTGATCATACGGTAGGCCGCTTCCTGCGCGGTCAGTGTCGAGGTAACCAGTTGAAGGGCTTCCCGGTCGGCGGCCAGGGCCAGGTAGGCCTGCGTCACCGTTGCCACCAGCAGAATCCGGGCGCTGCGGCTTGCCTCATCGGTGGCCAGGTATTGTTCCAGCGCGGCGTCTTTCAAGCTGCGGATGCGGCCGAAGAAGTCGATTTCCCAGGCGGCGAGGCCCAGATTGACGCTGTACTGTTCGGCGGTATATGCGCTTCCGGAAGGGGAGAGGTCCGCCGGAACCCGATTCTGAGACCAGCTTCCGGTTGCGTTGACGGTCGGCAAAAGCGTTGCGCGGCTGATGCCGAACATGGCCTTGGCTTTTTCCACGTTCAGGCCCGCCACCCGCAGATCGCGGTTGTTCGCAATCGCGGCCGCGATGACTTCCCGAAGCCGCTCATCCTGGATGAAATCCCGCCATGCCAGCTCGAATGCCTGAGGCGCCGGTTTCTCCTCCTGATAGGCCTGGCCTTTCGGCCACTGTTTCGGCACCGGCGCATCGGGTCGCTCATATTTCGGCGCCATCGTGCAGCCGGCCAGCAGAATCATCAGAATCAAAAGCCATTTCTTATTCATGGGGTTGAACCTCTGGGGCATTCGTCGTGTTCGCGTCGGTCATTTTCTTTTTCCGGCGCCCGGACAAAATGCTTTCCTTTAAGCGGGCAAAAAGCGAAGGGCCGCCGGTTCCGCCCGCGTCCATTTTCAGCTTTTTGCCGAACAAATTTTCAATCAGAACGTAAAACAGCGGTGAAAAGATCACCACCAGAAGGGTTGCCGTGATCATGCCTCCCAGCACGCTGGTGCCGATGGCGTTCTGGGCGCCGGCGCCCGCTCCGGTGGTCATGGCGAGCGGCAGGACGCCGAATCCAAAGGCGAGCGACGTCATCACGATTGGACGGAAGCGCAGCTTTGCCCCCTCCAGGGTCGCTTCCAGAAGCCCCATTCCTTTTTCCAGGCCGCCCTTGGCGAACTGGACGATCAGGATGGCGTTTTTGGTGGTCAGCCCCAGTGTGGTGAGGAGTCCGATCTGAAAATACACGTCATTGGCGAGCCCGCGCGCGCTGGACGCGATAATGCCGCCGATGACGCCCAGCGGAAGCACGAGCAGAATCGAAATGGGGATTGTCCAGCTTTCGTACAGAGCGGCCAGACACAGAAAAATCACAAAAATGGAAAAGGCGTACAGCAGCGGCGCCTGGGTGCCGGCCATCCGCTCCTGGTAGGAAAGGCCGCTCCAGTCAAAGCCGAAGCCGGAAGGAAGTTTTTCCATGGCCTCCTCCATCGCCTGCATGGCTTCTCCCGAACTGCGTCCCGGGGCCGGTTCTCCCCAGATGTTGATGGAAGGAAAGCCGTTGTAGCGCGTGAGCCGGGGCGGCCCCGACGTCCAGCGGCCCGTGGCAAAGGATGCAAAAGGCACCATTCGGCCCTGCGTATTGCGGACATAGAGATTTTCCAGATCTTTGGGCAGCATGCGGTACGGGGCGTCGGCCTGAATATACACTCGTTTGATGCGCCCGCCCTGAATGAAGTCGTTGGCGTAGGCGCTGCCGAAGGCGGCGGACAGCGTCCTGTGGATGGATGAGATGGGAACCCCCAGTGCGCCGGCTCTTTCCCAGTCCACGTCGATGCGGTATTCCGGGACGTCTTCCATGCTGTTGGGCCGGACTTTGGCAACCCGCGGATCCTTTGCCGCGAGGCCGAGAAGCTGGTACTGGGCGTTCGTCAGTGCCGAATGCCCCACCCCTCCGCGGTCAAGGAGCTGAAAATCGAACCCGATGGACGTGCCCAGTTCAATGACGGACGGAGGCTGGAAGGTAAACACCATGGCGTTGCGGATACCGGAAAGGGCGAACATCGCCCGGCCGGCAATCGCCTTCGCTTTCAGATCCGCCCGGTCGCGCAGATGCCAGTCCTTCAGCCGGATAAATACCATGCCGTTGTTCTGCGAGCGTCCGGAAAATCCGATGCCGGTGATCGTCATCAGCGATTCCACGGCTTCTTTTTCATTTTCCTCAAAGTATTTTTGGATCTGCGTCGTGATTTCTCCGGTTTGTTCCAGCGTGGCGCCGGTGGGCATGATGACCTGTGCCAGCAGGATTCCCTGATCTTCATCCGGCAGGTAGGCCCTGGGCATGCGCAGAAACAAAACGCCCATGACCGCGACGATGACCAGAAAGACGACCAGGTAGCGTTTTTTCCGGGAAAGCGAATGGCCGACCAGTCCGACGTAACGGTCGCGCAGTCTGAAAAAAACGCGGTCAAACCACAGGAAAAACGGCCGGGCGAAAGAGGCGGCGTTTTCCGCCGGCTGATGTCCGGCCTGGACGGGCTTGAGGAGCCCGGCGCACAGTACGGGCGTCAGAATCAGGGCGACGGCCACCGAAAGCAGCATGGCCGACATGATCGTGATGGAGAACTGGCGGTAGATGATGCCGGTGGAGCCTGGAAAAAACGCCATCGGACCGAAGACGGCGGAAAGCACCAGGCCGATGCCGACCAGCGCGCTGGTGATTTGATCCATGGATTTGGCCGTGGCTTCTTTGGGGGAAAGCCCTTCCTCCGTCATGATTCGCTCCACGTTTTCGACGACGACAATCGCGTCATCGACCAGCAGTCCGATCGCCAGCACCATGGCGAACATCGTCAGCATGTTGACGGTAAAGCCGAAAAGCGCCAGCACGGCGAAGGTTCCGAGAAGAACCACGGGCACGGCGATGGTGGGGATCAGCGTGGCGCGGATGCTGCCCAGAAAAAGCAGCATGACCAGAAACACCAGCACAATGGCGATCACGAGCGTCTTGATCACTTCATTGATGGACACCTTGATGAAGACCGTGGAGTCGTTCGGATAGACGACTTTCATCCCGGGCGGGAAAAAGCGGCTCATCTCGGCCATTTTCGCCTTGACCGCGTCGGCCGTATCCAGCGCGTTCGCGCCCGGCGACTGGCGGATGGCGATGCCCGCTGAAGGCTTGCCGCTGTATGAAACCTGAATGTCGTAAATCTCCGTTCCCAATTCCGTTCGTCCCACGTCGCGGATGCGCACCACGGAGCCGTCGGGATTGGTTCGAATCGGGATGGCGGCAAATTCTTCCGGAGTGGAAAGCATGTTCTGGACGACGATGGAGGCGTTCAAGCGCTGGCCGGGAACCGCGGGCGCGCCGCCGAACTGTCCGGCGGAGACCTCCACATTGTAAGCCTTGAGCGCGGTCAGCACATCGTCAACCGTCAGATGATACTCCGTCATTTCATTAGGATTGAGCCAGACGCGCATGGCATAGCCGCCGCCGAAAACCTCCACCTCACCGACGCCGGGGACTCGGGCCATAATTTTTTCGAGGTTGGACTTGGCGTAATCCCTCAAGTCTGTTCCATCCATCGAACCGTCTTCGGAAATCAGTCCGACGATCATCAGATAGTTCCGGGTGGACTTGCTGACCTGCACGCCCTGATTTTCGACGACGTCGGGAAGGCTGGGCAGAGCGGACTGGACCTTGTTTTGCACTTTGGACCAGGCGATGTCGGGGTCCGTGCCCGGAGCGAAGGTCAGCTCCAGGCGGGAGCCTCCCGCCGAATCGCTGGAGGCGGACATATAGATCAAATTGTCCAGACCGGTCATTTTCTGTTCGATGACCTGGGTCACGCTGTTTTCAACCGTTTCGGACGAGGCTCCGGGATAGGAGGCGGTAATCGCGATGGAGGGCGGCGCCAACTGGGGATACTGGGAGACGGGCAGCACATAGATCGCGATGACGCCCAGCGCCATGATGACGATGGCGATAACCCAGGCGAAAACGGGACGGTCCAGAAAGAATTTGGATAGCATTTAGGCCTCCGTTACCGGGTTTGGACGGACGGGGCCGCCTTTTGGCCTTTCCCGTCTGTTTTTGCGGAATTTTCAAAGAGGACGGTTCTAACGGGTGCGCCGGGCTTCACTTTCAGGATGCCTTCGACAATCACGCGCTCGCCGGATTCCAGGCCGGAAGTCACCAGCCAGGCGTCGCCGATGGTCCGATCCAGCGTGAGCGGCCGCTGCTGAACGGTTCCTTTCGCATCCACGACAAAGGTAAACGGATTCCCCTTGAGATCGCGGGAAACCGCCTGCTGAGGGACGAGGATCGCATTTTTGCGGATTCCCTCCTGAATGACCGTGCGGACGAACATGTTCGGCAGCAGAATGCCTTTCGGATTGGGAAATACCATGCGCAATATGACCGATCCGGTGGTCGGATCGACGGTGATGTCCTGGAATTGAAGGGTGCCCTTGAAGGGATACTCCGATCCGTCCTCCAGCAGAAGCCTGACGCCTTCGAGGTGTTTCTTGCTGATTTCGATGCGGCCTTCCTGAAGCTGGCGGCGCAGGCGGAGAATTTCCGCCGTGGATTGCGTCACATCAACATACATGGGGTCCAGTTGCTGAATCGTCGCCAGAGGCAGCGGTTGATGCGATGTGACCAGGGCGCCTTCCGTAACGCTGGAGCGGCCGATGCGTCCGGAGATGGGGGCCGTAATGGCGGTGTGCTGCAGATTGATCCGGGCCACTTCCACCGATGCTTTTCCGAACTGAATATCCGCCTGAGTCTGCTTCAGGGCGGCGGTGGCGTCATCATAATCCTGTTGACTTACCGCTTTTTCGGCGATCAGTTCCCGCAGGCGGGCGGCTTTCAACTGGATCGTTGTTAGATGAGCTTCCGAGCGTGCAAGAGAGGCTTTCGCGTTATCGAGCGCCGCCTGATAGAGAGAGGCGTCGATTTGAAAAAGCACCTGTCCGGCCCGAACATTGGCGCCCTCCGTGAAGAGACGCTTCTGGATAATGCCGGCCACCTGGGGGCGAACTTCCGCGACCAGATAAGCCGAAGTTCGTCCCGGCAGTTCCGTTGTGCTGGCAACTTGCCTGGCCTGGATGGTCACCACGGAAACTTCGGGCGGGGGAGGAGGGCCTTTCGGGCCCTTGTCCGAGCAGCCGTTCAGGAGGAATCCCGCGGCGAGAAGACTGATAACGATCATTCGTCCGGCAATGGCATGGATCTGCATTCGGCACCTCTGCATTTATTTTTTGATGGCATCCCAGCAGGCTTGCGTAACCTGTTCAATGGTCGCTTCATCCAACTGGAGAAAGCCAAGAATATGATCGCGCATCAGCGTTTGCAGCGGGCCGAAAGCCAGGGCAAACAACGCGGACATCGGCAGGTTTTTGAGGATCTGCTGTTCGGCGCCTTGCTCGAAAATGTCGATCATGATTTTGCTTTTGTCCGATTTGCCCAAAAGCCTTTCTTTGCGATGGGACAACCCGTACGGAGAGTTGAAAAACTGCTCCATGAAGCGGAAATGAAAGGGATTCTCCATGAAATATTTCAGGACTTTCCTGTTCATGTAGAGAAATTTTTCCCGAATGGACGCTGCGGCCGGATATCCTTCCTGAATCATTTCAGTGATCCTGACTTCCAGATCACGGTGCAGCGCGAGGATCAGTTCGTCTTTGCTTTCGAAATAAAGGTAAATGGTGCCGGCGGCAACTCCCGCCTGTTTGGCGATCAGCGCCATGGGAGAATCGTGAAAACCCCGCTCGGCAATCAGATTCAGGGCCACGTCCATGATGTCGGCACGCTTGTCGGTTTTATTCATCATTCCGAATCCGTTTTGCTTCATGAATGAACATTCATTCATGGGTTGATTTCTCTACACGGAAGAGGTGGGGTTGTCAAGTTTTTTATGCAGGAATACACATAATTGCATAATTTATTGGACGATTCCCGATTTAAGCAGGTTTGAATCCCGCTCCCGCGGGACGAGAGTTCATTCTCCGTAGCTTGCTGCGATATAAGAATGTTCATTTCATACATCGACAGCTTGCTGCGAGGCGGTTGATTGACGTTTAGGAATTTTTTCTTTCCTGAAGCAGCCAGACAGCCAGCGCCGCCAGGAAAACGGCGGCAAGTGCGCTGGGCCACAAGGGGATTTCCTGCCCCGCGGCCGTCACCGGAAGGCCAACGATAAAGCGGATCAACTGGGCGGCCGCCATCAAAAACAGGATGATTGCAATAACCAGAGATGCGGGTCGTTTCATTTTTTGCCTCCTTCATGATGCAAAATGTCGGAAATGATGTTGCAAATCCTTGTTCCGGGACATGGAATCATCCCCGCCCAAAGAGATTTTCGACGCACAACGCTAGCGGACCGTGCGCCGAATGACCGCGATGACGGTATCGCTCATTTTCTCGACATGGTGAATCAGGTCGGCTTCGCCGGAGGACGTGAACTGCCCTTTGTGAATCACGCCGCGCCTCGCCATGCTGGCAATTTTGTAGCTGGTCGTGATCGTCGAACCTCTTTTCGTGACGGTGCCGGCGATCACGAAATTCATCCCCAGTCTTGTTCCAACCTCAACCATGTTGTCCACCTGGTCGTTTTGTTGAAGATTATTGGCGGAAAGAAACAATTCCAGGTCCTTTCTGGGAAGGACGAGAAAGGCCTGCTGCATGCCGGGCGAATTGATCAGGGTATTGGTCACCGTGATGCCGTAGGGGGATGCGTCCATGCCGAGCGGTATAAAATGAAAAACGGCCACATTGGCGGGGCCATCCGCCCCGGAGAACTCCTCTACGGACGCGCTTTCCACCCGTTTTTCCACAGTCCGGGCCGTTGAAGGCGCCGCTGCGGTTCTGGCGGAAGGCGCCGGAGCCGTTACGGGGGCTCCTTTGGCCGCGACGGAGAAACCGTGGCGCGCGGAGACGACATAGCCGTTCCGGCTGTAGTTGTAATAGGCCCTCACTTCGTATTTTCCCGGCGCGGACGCCACAAAGGTCAGGACGCCCTGGTTCTCGCCGTGGGGCATGTACTGATAGTCTCCGGCGTCAGTGTCGTGGGAACCGTCGGCCACGATGCAGATCCAGTCTCTTGAAGACCCGGGGGCGCTGAAAAAGTTCACCTGAATTTTTTCACCCTCGCTGTAAACATTCTTGTCGGTTTTCACCTGCGGGGCCCCATCGGCAAAAACCGCATCTGCCGTAAATAAACAGCACAGAAAGAAGGTGATGAAAAAAATGAATGGAAGCTGGGGATGGATTCGCCTCATCCGTTTTCTCCTTTATTCGATGCCGGGCAGAGTGTTTCTCCCGTGGCGTTGGTTTGATGTTTTCCGTCCGTTCTTCGGGCCGACCTTCCATTTGCCTGGGAGGGGAATCCCTCCCTCCCGGCGGACAAAGTTTAGCATAACGCGATCAAAATGAAAAACAGGAATTCAAGCGCAAGGGCAGCCTGTTTCCGTGGGTTCCGGTTTCTTCCCCGATCCGCATCGTCCTTGTCGTTGGGGGAAAAACCCGTTTGGAAGGCTGAGGATTCAAAAACCCATCAGAAGAGCCTCATTTTTTCCGCTTCCCTCATCAGTTGATCGCGGAAATCCGGATGCGCAATGCCGATAATGGCAAGAGCGCGGTCCCTCATGCACTTTCCTTTCAGGTTGGCGGCGCCGTATTCCGTGACCAGATAGTGGGTATCCATCCTCGGCGTCGTGACGATGCTTCCGGCGTCCAGCTGGGGAACGATCCTGGAGACCGTGTTTTTCTTCGCGGTGGAGCGGAACGTCAGGATGGATTTCCCTCCCTTCGCGTTGAACGCCCCGCGCACAAAATCGAGCTGGCCGCCCGTCGCTGAAAACTGGGCTCCTTCCAGAAACTCCGAATTGCACTGCCCGCTTAAATCCACCTGCAGGGTGGCGTTGATGGAAATCATGTTGTCGTTTCTGGCAATGACGTCCGGATCGTTCGTGTAGGATACGGGATACCCCTCAAAGGCGGGGTTGTCGTTCATGAACTCCATCATTTCATGATCCCCGAGGGCAAAGGAATAGACATGCTTGTTCGGGTGCAGCGTCTTTTTCTTCCCGTTGATGACCCCTTTTTTCACCAGATCCACCATGACGGGCGAGAAGGCTTCGGTATGAATGCCCAGATTTTTGTGATGGATGAGCTGCGTCGCGACCGCGTTGGGAAGATTCCCGAAGCCGAGCTGGATGGTTGCTTCGTCCGGGACCATTTCAGCGACAATTCTGCCGATGGCCCGGTCGATGTCATCCGGTTGCGCGGGCGGAGATTCCCAGATCGGCTGGTGGTTTTCGACGATTTGATCCACATCCGAGATGTGCACCAGCGCGTCTCCGAAAACGCGGGGCATATGCCGGTTGACCTCAACGATGCGGCGTTTGGCCCGCTTCCAGACAATGGACGTAATATCCACCGATGTGCCGAAAGAAAAAAAGCCCGCTTTGTCCATGGGGCTGACCGTCGTCATGGCGACATCCATTTCATCCATGTACTCTTCGATCAGGCGGCGAAGCTGATGAAAATAGTTCGGGATGAATTGTGAAAGGCCCCCGTAAACCAAACCCCTTTCCTTGGTCAGGACAAAGCAAGGATAGGCCTCGACGCAGTCGGCCAGTTCCGGTGAAAGGATGGTCCCGGAGGCATATACGCTGGTGCCGAGATGAAATACCCGAAGCTTTTTCAGGTCATTGGTGCGGATTCGGTTTTCGATGGCCTTCAACAGCGCCGGGGGCTCCGCCTGCAGATTGCCGTGCGCCAGCAAAGCGTTTTCGGCAATTTTCGATACGGCTTCCTGAGGAGTGGTGAGTTTTTCCTGATACTCTTTTTCAAACATATTCGTCCCCTTTCAGGCGCATGACGCCCTGGTCGTTATTGCGTCTTGGATTCCTTCGGACCGCCGCCCGCGGACGGCGGCCGGGAGTCTTTCAAATCTTTTCCGCCGAGCTTTTCCACATCTTCCGGCGTGTTGAGGTTGGAGAAAAGACGTCCGTCCGGATTGAACGGCCGGATCTGTTCTTCGCCGATGGTCAGCACGCGCATGTCGCGGTAAAAGCCGGTGATCTTGAGTTTGTCCATGAGCAGCAGGCGCTTGATGGAGGGCAGGCAGCTTCGTGAATAAATCGCGTGCAGGGGCTGATAGCCTTGGGGAAGCTCGGGTACAATGATGTCATGCTTTCCCGCCCGGCTGATCATGTACGCGATAAAATCTTCATTTAAGAAAGGCATGTCGCACGGACAGGCGAAGGCAAGCGGATTCTTCGCGTAGAAAAGACCGGTGTAGATTCCGCCCAGCGGCCCCTTGCCCTTGTAGATGTCGGTCACGACGGCTGCGTCGTCAAACTCCAGATAGGCGAGGGGGTCGTTCGTGATGATGAGGATTTCGGAAAAGAGCCGGCGAAAGATATCGAGCGTCTGATCCATCATGCGGGAGGGACCGATTTCCAGGAAGGCCTTGTTGACGCCCATCCGGGTGTTCCTGCCGCCGGAAAGGATGATGCCGGTAATGTCGGTTGCGGGGCTGCTCAATGGATCCGTTTCCTTCTTCGTTTTTGTAAATGGCATACCATAAAATGCACAAAGAGATTAAGCGAAAAAAGGCAAGGCAGGCGGCAAAGCCGGCCGTAAGGTTTTACCGAATGATTTTCCGGCTGATGGCCGGCGTCTGTGCGTTTTCGCGTTCCACCATGGTGGAGGCATCCCCCTTGCCCCGGAACCTTTTCACGTTGAGCATGAAAATTTCCAGCTTGGACAGGACGTTGGGCGGCAGCAGGTTGCCGTCGATCTCGATCGAAATGGTCGGATACTTCCTTTCCCTCGCCCAGGGCGTGTACAGCCCCTCGATGACGCGGCCGATCAGGCAGGCGAACGGAGAGATGTTGACGATGCCGGAGTAGCCGTCCATCATGGCGGTGGCGGCGACGCCGCTGGAAATGGCGATTTCCGAATGCAACTCCCGGCTGACGAAATGTTTTTCCGCGTTTTTCATGATTGTCCGCATGTCATGCGGCGTGCGCGGCACCAGGCCGGTCGCCCCCAGCGCGTCTTTGACATTTTTTTCCACGCGTTTTTTGTAGATATGCTCGATGCGCCAGTCGATGATGTCCCGCAACTCCCGGGCAAAGAAGCGCCGGTGCCAGGGCAGCAGTTTGAGGCGCTTGTGAAGTTCGTAGCGGCGGACATGGTCGCAGTAGTAGAACCATTCGGCGACGTTCGACACCTTGCCGACAATGCCGTGGCGGCTGAACTGGCCGATCAGTTCGTCCACGGCGAAGTCGTCGCGCCGGACGTAGATTTCGCCGACAATGAGCACTTTGGGGCAGTCCTCCATTTTTCTGGCCAGCGGTATTTGCGAGATGGTTTGCGCGATTTCCTTCAGGACCGGCAAAACCCGCGTAATATCCTGTTCGGCCACCAAGAGCATCTTCTGCCAGATTTGATCGTAAATCTTCATGGCTGCCTCGGGATCGGCGGCGCACGTTCGAAGCGAGGTTTCCACATCCTTCATATAGTCGCCGATGACGGCCGCCCACCAGGCGTACTTGGTGAATTCCGGCCCCAGCTCCGTGTAGGAATTGTCCGCTTCCAGCGTGAAGACCACGACGTTTTCCAGACGCAGGTCCCGGAAGAGGTTTTCATAGAACACGAAGTACTGGCCGGTCCGGCAGGGGCCAGTGGTCGTCGGCACGAAGAGGATGTAAATTTCATCCTTGCGGTACTGGTCGGAGGACAGATATTTCAGCGCGCTGCCCAACACCAGATGCGAGGGCAGGCATTCCTTGCCGGAGGCGTGATTGCGCGCCATCTGCAGCGTGTAAATGTCCGGCACCGGCATGGTTCGGGCGTTGATGCCCAGGCCGCGGATGGTCGCGCCGATGAGCTCCGCGGAGAGCCGGCCCATGTTGGACAAAAGAAGTTTGACCCGCGGATTTCCCTTGATCGGGATTTTTTCGCCGGTGGCGCTGTCGAGAATATGGATTTCCTCGCCGGGACGGTTGATGAAGCGCAGGCCGTTGTCGTATCGCTCCTCGCGGATGTCGTCGATTTTGGAGCGGTAGCCTTCGATGATGTCCAGAAACGCCTCGATGCGCGTGTCCACGCCCGCGTCGGCCGTGTGGGAATCCAGCTCCAGAATCAGAAACGGCTTCACGCCCATGATCCACTTCAGATAATGCAGCATGAAGGAATCGGGCGCACAGGAAAAATTGGAGATGTAAGTGATATAGATATTGTCTTCGTTCTTCAGGAGCGTGCCGGCCTTCATGTCCTGCTGGCCGTAGTACCAGTACATATTGGGGTAGATGACCTGGTCGGCAAAGGGCAGAATGTCAAAGGGGATGACTGAGTAGCCGCGGGACGTGTATTTCCGGGGAATGCCCATGTTGGCGTCGGCGGTGAAGGAGTTGTAGGGGCGGCCCAGAATCGCGATGACCGGACGTTCGGCCCGGCGCGCCTCGGCCAGCGCCTGATTTCCCAGTTCGGCAAATTTGGCGAAGCACTCCATCTGTTTTTCATAGGCGAGGGCAAAGGCCTTTTTCGCCTCGCTTTCACCGAATCCCAGAACTGCGGCCATGGCGACAAACGGTTCAACCGCCTTTTCCAGCCCGTACATGAAGCTGACGACCGGCGTCAGGTATTTTTCTTCCGGAATCTCCGGAAAAGCCTTTTGGATGTAATAGGGCAGGCTCTGCGTGATGGGGCAGAAATTGGCGGGCGCCGCCTTCTCGTAGCTGTCCATATCCCGGAAATGCGGCAGAAAGATATAGTCCACCTTCCGGTTGAAGATGTCCTGGACGGCGCCATGCGCGATTTCCGCCGGGAAACAGTAGCTGCTTTCCACGCGGGCCGTTCCCTCCTGCGGGATTTCCTCGGACAGAAGGGTCTCGACGCCCAGCGTGTGGAAAAACCAGGAATAAAACGGCCAGAGCGTGAAAATGGAAAAGCAGCGGGGAATGCCGACGATCACGTCTTTTTTGCGGGCCAGCGCGCCCGGATCAGGGGCGCATTCCCGAAAGAGAATGTCGTTTCGTTTTTCGATGTAATCCGCTACGGAGGCTTCGTCGAAGGCTTTTTTCTTCCGAAGGTTCGCGTATTTGTTGCAGCGTCCGCCGAACATGTAGCGGTGGCCGTTGACCAGGAGCACGCGGATCGGGCAGAAATTGTCGCAGGCCTTGCACGGAAATTCCTTTTCATAGACGATGTCCGTGGCCAGAATCGCGTCGATGTCGTAGGATTGCTTGACCAGAATCCCTTCTTCAAATTTCTGCCGGGCCAGCAGGCCGACGCCGAAGCAGCCCATCAGCTCGGGGTCGGGCGGCACCAGAATATCCTTGTCCAGCAGCATCGCGAAAGCCAGGGGCACGGCCTTGTTTTTGGCGACGCCTCCCTGCAGAACGATGTTCCGGCCGATCGTCCGGTTGCCCACCACCCGGTTGAGGTAGTTGGATACGATGGAGGTGACAATGCCCGCCGTGATGTCCTCTCGGGAAGCGCCCTGCTGAATTGCGTTGCGGATGTCGGAATTGATGAACGCGGAGCAGTGCTCGCCGAATTTCAACGGCGCGTCGGCCGCCAGCGCGATGTCGCCGATCATGGCCGCTTCGGGAATGTTCAGATCGCCCTGCGCCGATTCTTCCAGAAAGGACCCGGTGCCCGCGGAGCAGGCTTCGTTCATGGCGTAGTCGATCGGCACCTTGTTTTTGAGCGAGACATATTTGGCGTCCTGGCCGCCGATTTCAAAGATGGTGTCGATGCGGTCGCGGTAGAAGGAAGTGCCGACGGCATGGGCGATGATTTCGTTGTACACGGCGGGCGTTTCCAGAAAAACGCCGAGAATTTCGCGCGAGGATCCGGTCGTGGACGCGAGCGTAATGCGGATCCGAGCATCTCCGATCTCCTCCCGAATCTGTTTCTGAATCTCCCGAAGGCAGTGTTTGAGGGCGCGCACCGGATCGCCGTGCGTCCGGCCGTAGAAGGACGCGGTGACTTCACTGGTTTCAAAGTCGATGAGGCTGGCTTTCGTCGTGGTGGAACCCCCGTCCACGCCAAGGATATATTCTCGTCCGGCGACGACTTTTCCTTTCTTCGACGGCAGGTAGGTGACTCTGCCCTCAGCGCTTTTCAGGTTTTTGAACCGTTTGAACTGAACAGAGCTTCGTCTGAACAGCTTCTCCGGGGCCGGAAGCGGGCTGCCTGCGGAAGCGGCCATCAGGGCCGCGCCGTAAGCCTCGAACCAGGGCGCCTGTTCGGGGACGATAAATTCGATCTCGGGCATGCGCTCCCGAATGAAGCGCAGAATGTACGGGTTTTGCGTGACGCCGCCGACCAGCAGAACTTTTCCTTTTTCAATCCGCGCCCGCTTGAGGAAATCGACGACCTTGACGGCCATGACGTCGGACAGGGAAAGGGCAATATCGCCCGTCGTGGCTTCGCCCTTGTTCAGGCGGTGCGTGCAGTCGCTTTTCATGAAAACCGAACAGCGCGACGAGAGCTTCAGGACGCGGCAGTTATCCGGAATGCGGCGAATGTCGCCGAGCGTCATGTTCATTCGGGCCAGCTGCTGCCTGAAGAATTCGCCGGTGCCCGACGCGCATTTGTTGCCGGAAAAACTGGTGATGATTTTATTGTTCGAATCAATCGTATAGACCACCAGGTCTTCGCCGCCCAGGGAGACGAGCGCGTCGACGGAACCCCCCCGCTCCTGAAGGGCCGCCTCGATGCAGAGCGGTTCGATGACGCCGGGAATGTTCAAAAGCCTGCGTCCTTCGGTGCCGGTGGCCAGCGTCGGAATGCCCGCAGGCCAGTCGCGGCCGGAAAGCATCTTTTTGAGCGTATCGGGAAAGTTGCCTTCGTGCGGCTCCACGGCGCTCCACACGACGCTGCGGCCTTCCAGCAGAGCGGCCTTGACGTTCGAGGAGCCGATGTTGATTCCCAGGCTGTACATAATCACTCCAGTAAAAGAATCCTTCGCATGGGCAATAGTACGATTGCGCGGCATCGTCAAGTGCAGAGAGGAATGTTTCTTAAATGCCTCCGAATATCAACGCATTAAATTTGCCGTCCGGCAAAAAAAAGCAGCTGGTTGCGTCCGCCGCCAGCTGCTTTTGTTCCTTTGTGATTGTAGAAGGGGGGGATAATCCACCCGCGAGGATCAGTGTCCTTCCTCCATCGCGCCGCTGATGTACATCATGGCCAGGAGCATGAAAACCAGCGTCTGGACGACCGATGTAAAGATCATCAAAAACATGATGGGCAGCGGAACGATCAACGGCACCAGAAGCAGAACGACCAGCAGAACGATGTCTTCGCCGGCGATGTTGCCGAAGAGCCGGAAGGTCAGCGAAAGAGGCCGCGACAGATGGCTGATGATTTCAATGGGCAGCATCAGCGGAATCAGCCACCAGACCGGTCCCAAAAATTGTTTCAGGTACTTGAACCCGTGCGTCATCACGCCGACGATGTGCGTCATGAAGAAAACCACCAGCGCCATGGCCGCATTCGTGTTGATGTTGGCCGTCGGAGACTCGAACCCGGGAATGATGCCGATCAGGTTGCCGGTCAGAATGAAAAGTCCCAGGGTGGCGATCAGGGGAAAGAACTTTTTGCCGTGTTCTCCCATGGTGTCCACCAGCAGGCTGTGGAGACCGTCGATGATGACTTCCATCACGTTTTGTATCCGGCCCGGATAAACCTGAAGGTTGCGGGTGGCCAGAAAGGCAAGCACCGTCAGGAGGGCGACGACAAACCAGCCATAGGTGACCTGAGCGGGAACATAATGATTTTCCAGGAACAGTAGAGGGTGCATACGTTAACGAACCTCCTCAATAAAATTTTTTTTTGCCAGGGTGGTGACCACGGTAAAAACCATGTTGATCACGACCACGGAAAGTCCGATGATCAGGCCGACGGCGTCCACCGTGCCGGTGGTAATGAGCAGAAACAGCACCACGGCGGTGAGGGCCAGTCGAATGAAATACTGGATCATGGTCGGGCGCTTGACGTTGCCGGAGAGATTCCTGAACAGTCTTTGCAGGCCGAGCGCCATGCCGTGAAAGTTGAGAATGCTGATGAAGCCGCCCAGCAGAACGCCCAGGTAAAATTTTGCCGGCGCGAAAATGACGGAGGGGATGAAGAGAACCGCCAGAATAACCCAGTTGGCCAGTTCAAGTTTTTTTTGGAGCGGGTCTTTGGCGATGAGGTTCACTTTTCAAGCTCTTAATGATGATTTCTTCATCATTGAAATTTCGTTTTATCAAAACATAGATGTTGCGAAATCCGGCCGTGATTCCAATCAGCAGGAAAACGATGGTGAACGCGTGGCCGGAATCAAATTTCCGGTCCAGATAGCTTCCTAAAAGGAGGCAGCCAAAAATCGCCAGAACCATTGCGATGCCGATGCTGCTGGCGTAAGCCATCTGGATGCCAAGTTTTTTGGTCTCGCTATCCATTTGTTGCGAGGTCCTTACCATGAGGGCAGGTCAAAGTCAAACAAAAACATGACCGCCGTTCATTTATTTAAAAGGTGGCGATGATCCCTGTACCAGGCGATGGTTTTTTTAAGCCCGGCGGTCAAATCCGTTTTTGCCTTAAATCCGAATTCCTTCAAAGCCTTGGACGTATCCAGCATTCGCCGGGGCTGGCCGTCCGGCTTGGAGGTGTCCCATACGATTTTGCCTGAAAATCCGGACAATCCGGCAATGAGCTCCGTCAGCTCCCGAATGGAGATTTCAAAACCCGCACCGATGTTGACCGGTTCGCTTTTATTGTAGGAATCGGCGGCCAGGCAGATTGCCTCCGCCGCGTCTTCGACGTAAAAAAATTCCCGCGTGGCTTGTCCCGTTCCCCATACTTCCAATGTATTCGATGCGTTATCCATCGCGTCAAAACATTTTTTAATGAGCGCCGGAATGACGTGGGAGGAACGGGGATCAAAATTGTCGCCGGGGCCGTACAGGTTGACCGGAAGCAGAAAAATGGAATTAAAACCGTATTGTTGACGGTAAGCCTGGGACTGCACCAGCATCATTTTCTTGGCAAGCCCGTAAGGAGCGTTTGTTTCTTCCGGATACCCGTTCCAGACGTCGTCTTCCCGGAAAGGGACAGGCGTGAATTTCGGATAGGCGCAGATGGTGCCCAGCGCGACAAATTTTTCAATCTTGCGCAACCAGGCTTCGTGCATCATCTGCGCGCCCATCAAAAGATTGTCGTAAAACAGCTCGGCCGGCTTTTCCTGGTTGAACCCGATGCCGCCCACTTTGGCCGCCAGATGGATGACGATGTCGGGCCGGGCCGTGTCGAAAAGCCGATGAATATCCTCCGGCCGCGTCAGGTTGTATTCGGGCAGATCGGCGATGTCGATGCTTTGGCAGCCGCAGCCGGACAGTTGGTTGATCAGGTGTCCGCCCAGAAATCCCCTGCCGCCCGTAACCGTAATTCGTTTGTTTTTCAGCATGATCGTCGTCTTCAAAATCAACTGATTCGTTCGGTGTTGGCGCAGGAAAATCCAGCGTCCACCAGGGTTTTTTCTTTTTTGGCCGACTCCAGGTCGGAGGCGATCATCATGTCGATGAGTTCGTCAAAGGAAATCCGCGGCTGCCAGCCCAGCGCCTTGCGGGCCTTTGACGAATCGCCCAGCAGAACGTCCACCTCCGTCGGGCGGAAATAGCGGGGGTCCACCGCCACATATTGGGCGTAGTCCAGATCCAGTTTGCTGAATACCTTTTCCGCGAATTCGCGAACCGAGTGTGTTTCCCCCGTGGCGATCACGTAGTCGTCCGGCCTGTCCTGCTGAAGCATCAGCCACATGGCCTCCACGAAATCGCCGGCAAACCCCCAGTCGCGCTTGGCTTCCAGGTTGCCCAGATATAATTTGTCCTTCAGGCCCAGCTTGATTTGCGTCGCCGCGCGGGTGATTTTTCTGGTCACGAAGGTTTCCCCGCGGCGGGGGGATTCGTGATTGAAGAGAATGCCGTTGGTCGCGAAGATTCCGTAGGCGTCGCGGTAGTTCTGCACGATGTAGTAGGCGTAAACCTTTGCGGCCGCGTAAGGGCTGCGGGGCTGAAACTTGGTGTTTTCGCTCTGGGGCGGAGGCGCCGCGCCGAACATTTCACTCGACGACGCCTGGTAGAATTTTGTCCGAATGCCGGTCTTGCGGATGGATTCCAGGATTCTCAGCGTTCCCAGGCCGGTGATGTCGCCCGTGTATTCGGGCATGTCGAAGCTGACGCGAACGTGGCTCTGCGCGCCCAGGTGATAGATTTCGTCCGGGCGAATGGAGGCGAGCAGGTCCATGATCTGTCCGGAAACGGAGAGGTCCCCGTAGTGCAGAAACAATTTCGCGTTCGGGTCATGAAAATCCCGGTACAGATGATCGATGCGGTCCGTGTTGAACGTGCTGGAGCGGCGGATGAGGCCATGAACCTCATAGCCCCTGTTCAGCAAAAATTCGGCCAGGTACGATCCGTCCTGTCCGGTAATGCCGGTGATCAACGCTTTCGTCATATCTTCTCCTCACTTTTACAAACGCCAGTAGTTTATTCCCGAAGACCGCGCCTGGGCAGGGTCAAAGACCGATTTCACGTCCAGCAGAATCGCGCGGTTTTTGCGGCACAGCGCCGCGATTTTTTCAAGGCCCCATTTCATGTATTCCCGGTGGGCCACCGCCAGAATGACGGCGTCCATGTCTTTCAGGTCTTTGGCCTCGGCAAGCTCCACGCCGCAGTGTTCCCGAGCCTCTTCGGGAATGGCCAGCGGATCATGCGCCAGAACCGTTACGCCGAAATCCTCAAGCTCGCCGATGATGTCCACGACGCGCGTATTGCGCAGATCGGGAACGTTCTCCTTAAAGGACAGGCCCAGGACCGCGACGCGGGCTTTTTTGACCTGAAGGTCCGCGGCGATTAGCATCTTGATGGTTTTTTCCGCGATGTATTTTCCCATGTTGTCGTTGATCCGCCGCCCCGAAAGAATCACTTCCGGCCGGTAGCCGATGCTTTCCGCCTTGTAGGTCATGTAGTAGGGATCGACTCCGATGCAGTGCCCGCCCACAAGGCCCGGCCGGAAATTGAGAAAGTTCCACTTGGTTCCGGCCGCTTCCAGCACTTCCAGCGTGTCGATGCCCATTTTGTTGAAAATGATCGCCAGCTCGTTCATCAGCGCGATGTTGATGTCGCGCTGCGTGTTTTCAATGACCTTGGCCGCTTCCGCGACCTTGATTGCGGAAACCCGGTGCAGGCGGACCTTGACGACCGCGCTGTAAATGCCTTCGAGAAGGTCCAGCGTGGCGGCGTCGGAGGCGGAAATGATTTTGATCGTGTTGCTTACAGTGTGAATTTTGTCGCCGGGATTGATGCGCTCCGGAGAATAGCCGACCGTGAAATCCCTGCCGAATTTCAGCCCGGAGGCCCGCTCCAGAACCGGAACGCAAACATCTTCCGTCACGCCCGGATACACCGTCGATTCATACACCACGCAGGAGCCGGCGGACATGTGCTCGCCGATGATGGCCGATGCGTTTTCCATCGCCCTCAGGTCGGGGACATGAAAATGATCCACCGGCGTGGGGACGGCGACGATGAAAAGCCTGCAGGAGGCGAGGTCGGCCTGCCGCGAGGTAAACGTGATCTTGGCTTTCTTCAGTTCGGCGTCGGAAAGCTCCATCGTGCGGTCGTGGCCCTTCTTCAGTTCCGCGACGTTTGCTTCACTGATGTCAAAGCCGGTCACCTTGAAGTGCCGGGAGAGATGGGCGGCCAGCGGCAGGCCCACGTAACCCAGGCCGACAATGGCGATTTTATTTTTCCCCGCGTAAAATGATTGGGCAGTCAACGGTTTTTTCATGGTCGGATTCCTTCATTGTCTTGATGTCTTTGGACAAAATGGAAAAATCTCTTACCGTATTGACCCGGCCTTGTCAATCTCTACGGTAAAACGGGGGGAGGGGTCAGGGGTAAGGGGAATGCGAGTGATGAGCAATGAGTGATGAGTGAAAAGACAGGCAAGGGGCGAGAGGCAATGGGCGATGAGCAGGGAACTGACTTGCCACCCGCAAGGGTGGTTAAAACCTTTCCCTGCGGGATCCTATGCAAGGGTTCATGGGTGAAAGGTGTCATGGTGAGCTTGTCGAACCATGAAAGCAATGTAGGGCGGGTCTTTAGACCCGCCGAAAATATTGCGCAGGGTCAACGCGGCGCGCCTAAAGGCACGCCCTGCATTTAAAGGCGGTTCAGCGTCTTTTCCACGGCGGACAGGGTTCGGTCCATGTCGTCCTCCGTGTGGGCGAAGGACAGGAATCCCGCTTCGAACTGCGACGGCGCAAGCCAGACACCATTTTGAATCATGCCGTGAAAAAAGCGGGCGTAGAGGTCCGTTTTGGACTGCAGGGCGGAGGCCAGGTCGTAAACAGGCCCTTCCTGGAAAAAAGGGGTAAACATGGAAAAAGCACGGTTGAGGCAAACCGGAATGCCGCGCGCGGCAAACAATTGTTCCATTTCCCGGCAAAGGCGTCCGGCCCGTTCGGCCAGCGCCGCGTAAGGGCCGGGCATGGTTTTCAGAATTGAAAGCGTGGCAGCGCCGGCGCTCATGGCCAGCGGGTTTCCGGAAAGGGTTCCGGCCTGATACACGTCGCCTGCGGGCGCCAGTCTCTCCATGATTTCCTTTTTTCCGCCCACGGCGCCCACCGGCAGACCGCCGCCGATGATTTTGCCAAGGCAGGTCAGATCCGGTTCAATGCCCGCAAGGGTCTGATAGCCGCCGAAGAGAAATCGGAAGCCGGTGATTACCTCGTCGAAAATGAGCAGGATGCCGTGTTCGGCCGTCACCTTCCGCAGTGTTTTCAGAAACCCGTCTTTCGGCGTGACGACGCCCATGTTGCCCGCCGCCGGTTCCAGGATGACGGCCGCCAGATCTTCCGCGTAAATCTCCACGGCTTTTTCAAAAGCAGGAATGTTATTGTACGGCAGGCTCAAGGTCAGGCGGGCCACCGCTTCGGGAATGCCCGGAGAGCCCGGAATGCCGAGCGTCGTGACGCCGGAGCCGGCCTTGATCAGCAGGGAATCGGCGTGGCCGTGGTAGCAGCCGTCAAATTTGATAATCAGGTTTCTGCCCGTGAAGCCGCGGGCAAGGCGAATCGCCGTCATGGCGGCTTCTGTCCCGGAGCTGGTCATCCTCACGCGTTCCATCGAGGGAATGGCCTCGCGAATCAGACGGGCCATCTCCGTTTCGGCCGTCGTGGGCGCGCCGAAGCTGGTGCCCTTTCGGGCGGCGTCGCAGACGGCTGCAATCACATCCGGGTGGGCGTGTCCGAGAATCATCGGCCCCCAGGAGAGAACGTAGTCGATGTATTCTTTCCCGTCCAGATCATAGATTTTGCTGCCCGAGGCGCGGCTGACGAACACCGGGTCGCCGCCGACCGATTTCCAGGCGCGCACCGGCGAATTGACGCCGCCGGCAATCACACGGGCGGCCTCGGCAAAAGGATGGATGCTGTTCTTGCTCATCAGAAATACTCCGGAGAGGTTTTTTTGTATTCTTCCAGGCTTTCCAGCAGCAGAAAATCAGGGCATGAAATCAGCCGGGACATCTCCTGAAGCAGGGGAGAAATATCGCCGGACTTTGCGTGGAGCATGGTGAAAAGATTGAAGCGGCCGTCAAAAGAGGGCTGCCTCTCGTAGCAGTGGGAAATGTACGGCAGTCCGGCCAGCTTTCGGCCCGCGTCATCGATTTCTTCCGGCGGCACCGACCACAGGACCAGAACGTTTTTTCCGTATCCCGCCCTCTGGTGCCTCAAAATGGCCGTTACCTTGCGGATGATGCCCTGTCGGGAGAGGTTCCGAATCCAGACGATCAGTTCGTCGCCGGTCATTTGGCAGGCCCCGGCAATGTCCGTAAACGGCCTCGAAGAGAGAGGAATATCCGATTGAAGAATTTTTGCCGCCTTTATTTGTCCGGCGCTGAAAATGTTCATAATTTTTCTTTATCCTGCTTGCAGCGCAAAATCAAGCCGGGCGTTTGAAGAAAGATTTATCAGTCCGGATGCAAATATTTCTTGACAATCGTTTTATTGATCGCTAAAAGAGCTCTCAAATGACCGGCAGTCGTCAAAATCAAAGGGAAGGAGGTTAAAAAAATAGCATACTTGACGAACCCGGCCAATACATTCGTAAAAAATTAGGAGGAGGTTTTTCATGAAAAAGAGTTTAGTTTATTCCGTACTGGCCATCGCGTTGATCATTGTTTCCGCTCCTTTTGCTTTCGCGGCTCCCGAAGCGGCTCCGGCTGCAGCGGCGGGCGTTGACTACACCAAAGCCATCGTTCTGGGTTGCGCTCTTCTCGGCGCGGGTTTTGCAATTGGCTTCGGCGCAGTCGGTGCGGGTCTTGGCCTTGGTCAGGCTACCAGCGGCGCTTCCAATGCCGTGGGAAGAAATCCCGAAGCACAGGGCAAAGTTATGCTGACCATGATGGTCGGTATGGCCATGACCGAATCCGTCGCGATTTACGCGCTGGTTATTTCTCTGGTCATGCTG
>Ga0209606_1001483_pt1 | contig 28881 bp, 30 predicted proteins | sample AD_UKC057_MetaG_FD_184412 | JGI IMG/M metagenome (GOLD analysis project Ga0209606, IMG submission 184412) | Active sludge microbial communities of municipal wastewater-treating anaerobic digesters from USA - AD_UKC057_MetaG (SPAdes) (version 2) | ecosystem: Engineered > Bioreactor > Anaerobic >...
GTTCGGGAAGCTGTTCAAGAACTACGGCATCTCGGTGAAGACGCCGACCACCATTGCGGGCATCCGCGGCACGGAGCTCGGGTTCGAGATCACGGAAGACCTGAAGGACGGGAAAAAGAAGCCCGCACCTCAAACCGAATCCGGACCCGCGGAAGAGCCGAAACAGATGACCACCGTGTATTCCCTTTCCGGGATTACCGAGCTGTACAACCCCCGGTTCGGGGACGAGAAGGTCCTCCTTTCATACCAGAACAAGATAGCCGTCAGGGAAAGCGGCCCGCCCTCGAACCCTGAAAAGCTCACCGAAGACGAGCTCCAGAGGATACGTTCCAAGCTCAACTCGATACATACGCAGGAAGTCCTGTTTATCTCGGATAAGATCAACTTTGAAGTGAACAGCGCGACCATCCTTCCCTCGTCACACGAAGAGCTTGAGAAAATCGTGAAGATCCTCAGGGAAAAGGACGCCCGGATCAGGATCGAGGGCCACACCGACAGCCAGGGGACCGCGCCCTTCAACCAGACGCTTTCGGTGCAGCGGGCCCTGTCGATCAGGAAATACCTTGTGCAGAAAGGGATCGATGCCGAAAACCTTGCCGTCGCAGGATACGGCTCGAGCAAGCCGGTGGCCACCAATGCGACGGAAAAGGGGAGGGCGCTCAACCGGCGGGTCGAGTTCATCGTGATCGAGTAGATCAGGCGCCGGGGAGCACCAAAAAAAAATTGACACTGCCCGCCGCGTTTCACTATGTTGTACATAAACGGAAATTGGTTCCGGCAACAACATTGACGCGGGGCGGTGCAGCCTCCAGATAATTTCGGGAGAACGTGACATGGTAACGAAAAACGGTCTTAAGCTTGCCGACGTGATCAAGAAAGCGATTGAAGATCACATGGTGACAAACGCGGAATATGAGGAGATTTACAATATCGCGCTCGAGGACGGAAGGATCGACAACCTGGAAAAAGCCCTCCTCGCCGAGTTCAAGAACATGATCGCCGATAAGACGATCAAGCGGGTACCGTAACGGATGCATCCGCCATGGCCGGTGCAGCGTGCCGGCCGTGGCACAGTATTCCCTGGCAGGGTGGGGTGGGTCGTTATCCGGCATGCTGCATGTCCCCGTTTGAAACGGTCCCCATATTTTTGTGCCGCCTAACAGTTCATCCCGAATAAAGCTGTCACCTCAACACTATACGTAAAGAAGAACCGCATGGAATCCTCGTATCTACAATTTCTCGCAGGGGCGATGGTTATCTCCCTCTCCGGCGTGATGGCGCCGGGGCCGCTTGTCGCGGTCACGGTGGGCAAGGGGAGCGATAATCCCCACGCGGGCGCACTGGTCGCGCTGGGCCACGGGATCGTCGAGCTCCCCCTGATGATAGCCATTTTTTTCGGGTTCGGCTACCTCTTCGGCCTCCCCTACGTGAGGCAGGCTATCGGCATCGCCGGAGGCTGCTTTCTCCTTTTCATGGCGGCGGGCATGTTCAGGGGCCTCAGGAGCGGCGCAGTCGCGGGTTCCTCCGACAGCAGATCGCCGGTCGCGGCAGGCGTGGTCCTCACCGCGGCCAATCCCTATTTCATCATATGGTGGGCCACGATCGGCGCGGCGATGGCGATGCAGGCTGCCGGCTTCGGTGCTGCGGGCTTTGTCGTGTTCATGCTGGCGCACTGGGCCTGCGACCTGGGATGGAGCTGGTTCCTGTCCGCCCTTTCCTTCAAGGGGGGGCGCTTCTTCGGCAGGGCGTTCCAGAAAGCGGTCTTCGCGGCAAGCGGCGCCGCGCTCCTCTTCTTCGGCGGCAAATTCATAATCGACGCGGCCAGGAGCCTCCTGTAAGCCCGGTCATCTGTCTCCCCGCATTACCGCCACTCTATTATCGGCTCGTTCCTCTTCGGGATGCGGTGATACGCATATTTCGGATACCCGATCATCATGGACCCGTAGGGCTCATGGTTCTCAGGGAGGTCCAGTGCCTTCGCCATGGGCGGCCAGTACGTCGCCGCTGCGTTGAAGTATCCCGCCCAGCAGGCGCCGAGCCCCAGGACCGGGGCGGCCAGCTCCAGCTGTGTCATCGCGATGGTACAGGAGATCCGCGCGTTGGGGTCGGGCTTCGATCCGTACGCGATGACCAGGTGCGGCGCGCCCCTGCAGATGACGTCGATTCCCTCATCGTGCCGCCTGACAACGCGCTCCGGGTGGAGGCGTGCGAGCACTGCGGGCATCTCCCTGATCATGTACCTGAGCCAGTCGACCGTCATGCCGGACAGCCGCGAGAGCTCCTCACGGTCATTGATGACCATCCATCGGACATGCTGGCCGTTGTGCCCGGTCGGTGCGTGACCGGCAATGGAAATCAGCTTCCCCAGCGTCTCCCGGTCAACAGGCTTGGTGCGGTAGCTCCGGATGGAGCGGCGGCCCTTGAAGAGCTGCACGGCCTGGTCTTCACTGACGGCAAGCTCTTTCCGGAGAGGCGGGCAGTCGTTCGGGCTGCAGCTCCGGTGAGTAAGGGCGGCGTGGGGGCAGACCGCAACGCAGTGGCCGCACCCGATGCAGAGCTCTTCCGCGTCGTCCGTCTGTCGCGGGAAAGCGGAGGGCCCCTCCTGCACGATTATCGAAAGGGGGCATTCGGCAGCGCAAACGCCGTCCTTTTTGCATTTCATTTCGTCGATCGTGATGAGGCGCATAATTCACTCCCGCGGAAGTATTTCTTCCTGTATGTAGATTTCACGTGTCATGCTCTATCCATTCAAGATGACGGGATTGCCGGACATGCTTGCCGCCGCCCGGCCGGCGTCTACCCGCCGGGGTGAAGCCGGTTCACCCTCCGGCGCCGCAGGGGCCGGCATACGGATTGTGGTCATATTGCAAATAAAGTCAAGGGATTTTGAGGGTGGCGCGGTGTCCCGGCACCCGCGTACATCGCAAAGCAGCGCGGGACAAATAATTTTCTTGCATATTTTAAGCGTTGTTTTGAATATATCTTTAAACTGCTCGGCTTGCATGTTCCGGGGGGAATAATCAGGATACAATGTCAATAGTTGATCTCATTATCATATTCGCGTGCGGGCTTTCCCTCGTGATGGCGCTGGGGCTTGTCGTGCGCCCGATATACTTCAGAAACATGGTGCTGGCCGTCATCCTGGCCCTGATGGGTTACCTGACGTTTTCGATGTACCTGCTCCATTCGCAGAAAGTGTACGAATACCCGATCCTTCTCTTCTTCCAGGTGCCCGTGGTTCTCTGCCTGGGGCCGCTCCTCTATTTTTACGTACTGAGCGTCACCGGCGACATGGAGCGGTTGAGAAAGCGCGACATCCTGCATTTCATTCCACTGCTTGCTGCCAGCATGTACCTGATACCTTATTTTCTCTATTCGCCCAACGCGCAGAGGGAAATCATCTATGAGATGATAAACAAGGGCGGGTACGTCATGCTCCGCAGCGTGTATACGGCCAGCATGTTCATCCCGGTCATCTATATTGCGGCGCCGCTCATACGGATCGTCCTGCAGCTGAAAAAAGGAAACGCGGCGGAACATAAAATAGTGCTCCTGTTGTCGTCGCTCGTCATATGGGTCATTACCGGCATCGTTGGCATAGGCTTTACCATCGTCCTTTCGCTTCCGGCATTGAAGATGATCAATCTCTTCATCAGCCTGGTGATACTCTGCTTCTATCTTCTCAGCCAGCGGTATCCTTACCTGGTCCAGTACGGGACCATCCATGTCGGCGGCGAATCCTACTCAAAATCATATCTTAACGGCCTGGACCTTGAAAGCTTGGGCAAGCAGCTGACGGCGATGATGGAGCAGGAAAAGATCTATTGTGATGAGGAACTCAGCCTGCCCCGGCTCAGCGACTCCCTGGGTGTGACACCGCACCAGCTCTCGCAGTTCCTCAACCAGCACTATAACAAGAATTACAATAATTTCATTAACAGCTATCGTATCGGGGACGCCCAGAAGCTCCTGGTCGATGAGCCGGACCGCAACACGCTGTCCATAGCCCTGGCAGTTGGCTTTAATTCATATTCGGCCTTTCATTCGGCCTTCAGGAAGGTCACCGGCATATCGCCAGCTGAATACCGTAAAAGAAACGCAAAATAGTCTGCCCGAAACCCGGCCGCGCCAGCGGCAGGGGTCACTATCCGACTTACTGATTTATAAATCCGCAACGATTAATTCTTCCTTTCTTATAAACATACGAGACTGGCCTGTCCATATATGCTAGGTTCATTACCAGAACAAGCCTTAGTAAGCTGTATATTTTAGGCAAATCCTCCTAAAATATGTTTAATCACTTTATCCAGCTTAATTGCTGAACCCAAATTTCAGCAATCTTTTTAAGGTAATACTTCGTATCGGGCTGACGCAACGTCAGCCCTCTTTTTTTCCCATCAATCCGGGATTTCCCCGACGCGCTCAATTCCAGGCAATCTCATTCACTTTCTGAAAATTGAATTGCATTTATTTTATATTAAATTCTAAATAATAAAGGCTGAAAATGACCCGAAATCGTCCCCGGCGCGGGTGTGCCCTTGAAAATTAAATATAAACTGATCATTATCTTCATCTTTATTATCCTCATAGCCACTCTCCCCCTTTCTTTATTTATCCTGGACCAGCAGGAAAAACAAAAGATTCTGATCATCACCCACCAGGGTGAAATCAACAGCCGTATCCTGGCAAGGACGACCCTGAATATTCTTCTTATGAATGGAGGGGATATCACCAGCTCAATGGTGGACGCAAAGGATATGCTTTCCATTCTCAAGCCCCTGACCCGGGACGGGCTCATTTATGCGGACGCAATTCTCGTTTCAACCCGCGAGCAGTATAATGGCCTCATCCTGGCCAGCTACATCAACCGGAAATTAATGACCCGCAGTGTTGACACCGGCAGGCTCGGCGCCCGTGAAGTCGAGGACATGAAAAACCGCGCAGGATATAAAGAGGGCCCCTTTGCCGGCGTTGATGATATCTGTTATGAGTTCGTTTCGACCGGCTCGCTTCCCGGACAGAAGCCGGTTTGCATCGGAAGGCTGGTTTTTTCCCGGTCCGTGGTACTGGCCCCGATAAAACAGCTGCGGGACGTGATCATTGCTTCTATCATCGCGGCGATCATACTGGTAAGCCTGCTGGGGCTGATAATCAGCAACATGCTTGCGCGGCCCATCGGGGAGCTCATTTCCGGCGTCGAGAGAATCGGCGGCGGCGACATGAATCACCGGATACCCGTGAAGTCGAGGGACGAGCTGGGAATTCTCGCCACCACGTTCAACCACCTGGTACGCATCGTCAGTCTCGAGATCGAGGAGCTCAGGGTGGCCAACAGGGAGCTTGCGCGCCTAGATCAGATCAAGGATGAGTTCCTGGCCAACATGTCCCACGAGCTGAGGACCCCGCTCTTCGGCATCATCGGCATCGCCGAATCGCTCCTCGGCGGCGCGGCCGGCCCCGTGAACAGGGAAACCCTCCATGACCTCTCACTGATAATCTCCAGCGGCCGGCGGCTGTCGGGGCTGGTAAACGACATCCTCGATTTTTCAAAACTGAAGCACCATGACATCATTCTCAACATTGCGCCGGTGAACCTTTATTCGCTGGTCCAGCTGGTGAAGGCGATCATGCAGCCGATGGTCGAGCGGAAATCCCTGGAAATTATTAACATGCTCGATCCCGACGACGCCCTGGTCAGGGGTGACGAGAACCGTCTCCAGCAGATTTTACTGAACCTCCTGGGGAACGCGGTGAAGTTCACGGATGCGGGCACCATTACCATCACGGGCGTCCGTGACGGTACGAGCGGCACTATCACTGTCACCGTGGCTGATACCGGGATCGGAATACCGGCGAACAAGCACGGCAGCATTTTCGAGACATTCGAACAGGCTGACAGTTCGGTATCGCGGGTGTACGGGGGGACCGGGCTGGGGCTGGCGATCACGAAACAGCTGGTAGAGCTTCACGGCGGTACGATATGGGTCGAGTCCGAGCCCGGGGCAGGCTCCAGGTTTTCGTTCACCCTGCCGGCGGCCGATGCAGCCGGCGCGCCGCCGGAAAGGGCCCGCGGCCCGGAACAGCTCTTCGCGGACATCGCGGATTCGACCGGCGGCACTTTCGAGAAGATGCGGCCCGTAGATCCGGCGCGGTCCGGCCCCGCCGCCGGCAGAAGGATACTCGTGGTTGATGACGAGCCCGTCAATCTCCAGGTCATGATTAATTATCTCTCGCTCGACGGATACGAGGTGGTAGCCGCCGGGACCGGTCCCGAGGCCCTCGAAAAGCTCAGGCGCTTCCCGGTGGACCTTGTCATTCTCGACGTGATGCTCCCCCGCATGTCAGGGTACGAGGTGTGCCGCGTAATACGGCAGAGCCACACGCTCTACGATCTTCCTATATTGATGCTTACGGCGCGGAGCAAGCCGGGCGATATCATCACCGGGCTTGAGGCCGGCGCGAATGATTACCTGTCCAAGCCGGTAGACCGCAAGGAACTCCTGGCGCGGGTGAGCGGGCTTATCTCCCTCAGGACTACGGCGCGTCTGAACCATGAGCTCTCACTTATCAAGCGTGATATCCAGATCGCCCATGAGATACAGAACTCGATACTGCCCCGGGATATCCCGGAGATTGACGGGATGTCCCTGTCGATCCGATACGAGCCGATGACCGAGCTGGGGGGCGACTTCTACGACGTGCGAATGGTCGGGCCCGACATGGTGGGCGTGTTGCTGGCCGACGTGTCGGGCCATGGCATTCCCGCCGCCTTTATCTGCGCCATGCTCAAGGTCGCCTATTCGTTCCACGGCGAGGCCGCAGGCGACCCGTCGGCCCTTATGAAAAACATCAGCCGCACCATGATCAGCTATGTCGGCGGCCAGTTCATCACCGCCTGCTATGCCTGCATAGACCTTTCGAGAAACACGTTCAGGCATGCCAGCGCCGGGCACTGGCCGCCTCTCATCTGGCGCGAAAGCGAGCAGAGGATGATCGCCGACTCGGAGAACCGCATGCCCATCGGATGGTCCGTCGAGCCGGAATATCCGACGGTCGAGGCGAAGATTGTTCCCGGCGATCGCATCGTACTGTATACGGACGGAGCCATAGAGGCACGGAATAAGGAGGGCTTGATGTTCGGCGAGGAGCGGTTCCATGAGCTCATACGCTCGTCCCCGGCGGGCGATCCCCGGGGACTGACCGACCGGGTCATGGAAAAGGTAAGGGGGTGGACATCAGGCAAACCGGACGGCGGTCTGGGCGATGACGTGACCCTTATCGTGCTTGATTTTATCGGGAAACCATAAAAAATTGTTGAAAATTGTTTTTCACGATGCCAGGTTTTGAAGGCTCGAGAGGAGTGATTCCGTGGTATCCAGGATACTATACCTGACCAAGAGAAAAGATGAAACGATCGATTACAATTCGCTCGTTGTCGTGATCAGGGCCGTGGATATCATGGATATGGACGGCGTAGGCGACATGAGTTTGTTCATGAGAACCCTCATAACGGGAGGAGCGAAGAAAATCGCGGTAGATATGGAAAAGCTGACTTTCATTGACAGCTCTGGCATTGCCGTTCTCATCGAAGCCGCGAAAATGCTCCGCCAGAAAAGGGGCGACATCGTGCTGCTCAACGTGCCGTCCCGTATCAGGACTATTTTCAATCCCGTCAGGATGAATCGTTTCATCAGTTGTTTTGAAAGCGAAAGCGACGTGCGCAAGTATTTCGTCGTCACGTAGCGGGCAGGCCCTGCCGCTGCGGGGCGCGGGTGATCAATCGGGAGAGGTAAGCAATGAACATGGTTGTTGACATCATCAAGATTTCCCCCGTGTCGACTGAACGGATAGATTATTCCACCCTGGTCTTCAAGATCGTGCTGCCGCAGAAGCTCGATGTTGATAACGCGAAGGACCTGTGGTTTTACCTGAGCACCCTCATTACCGGCGGGGCGCTCAAGATTTATCTTGAAATGAACAAGCTTGAGTATATTGACAGTTCCGGTATCGGCGTCATCATCAACGCGGCGAAAATGGTCCGCCTGAAAAAAGGCGACATTGTTATCGCCAATATATCCGACGATATCAGGAACATATTCAAGGTTATAAACCTGGAAAATTTCATAAAGATATACGGTTCAGAGGTCGAGGCTGTAAATTCTTTCCGATATGTCACGTGACGGCAGGGTCGCGCCGGGGGAAGTAATGGGTGAGCGAATATTCACCGTTGACGCGTTCAGCGAGGGGCCATTTGCCGGGAACCCGGCGGGGGTGTGTATTCTCTCCGCGCAGCGGCCCGATACCTGGCTCCAGGGGGTCGCGGCGGAGATGAACCTCTCCGAAACAGCGTTTCTGCTGAAGCGGGGAACGATATGGTCCCTGCGATGGTTCACGCCCCGGACCGAGGTCGAGCTCTGCGGCCACGCGACCCTGGCGTCGGCCCATGTGCTCTGGGAAACGGGCGATCTGCCCGGCGAGGAGCGGGCAGCATTCGAGACGCTGAGCGGCATGCTGTACGCCGATCGCGAAAACGGGTGGATCCGCATGGATTTTCCGGTCGAACAGGCCGGGCCCGTGGATGACGGCGATCTTCTTGCCCGGGCCCTGGGGGCGCGTCCCGTGTACGCGGGAAAAAACAGGTTCGACTACCTGGTCGAGCTCGATTCCGAGGAAACGGTGCGCGTAATAGAGCCGGATCCCGCACGTCTCCGGAAGATCCCGGCACGCGGTTTTATCGTTACCGCCCGGTCTGCGTCGCCGGATTATGATTTCGTTTCACGTTTTTTCGCGCCTTCGGTCGGCGTCGACGAGGACCCGGTCACGGGATCGGCGCACTGCTGCCTGGGCCCGCACTGGGGCGAACGGCTCGGTAAAACGGAACTGACCGGGTTCCAGGCGTCGCGGCGCGGCGGCGTGGTCCGTGTCGTGCTTAACGGGGAGCGCATCCTGCTGGGCGGAAAGGCGGTAAGCATTCTGAAAGGGGAGGTCGTCATCTGACGGGGCCATGAGTGACAGCGACCGGACAAAAGAAGATCGGATAGAGGAGCTGAACAGGCTCCGCGCCGCGGTAGGTCAGGGCAGAATGCACGGTGCGCCCGCTGCCAGGGGCGGGTTCGTGGAATCGGGGGGCGCAGAGGAATGGCAGATCATGATGGACATGCTCGGCGATTTCCTGTTCGTCTTCGATACCCGCGGCTATATCATCAAGAGCAATCCGTATGCCTCCAGCAAGCTCGGCTATTCCTCCGACGATCTCCGCGCCATGAATATCTTCGACCTCTATCCACCGGACCGGAGGACGGAGGCCGAGGAGACCTATTCGCAGATCATGGCGGGCGATAAATTTCTGTGCGAGATTCCCCTCCGCGCCGGTAACGGGTCGCTCATCGCCGTGGAGACGAAGGTGTCGCCCGGGAAGTGGCGCGGTGAGAACGTCATTTTCAGCATCTCTCGCGACGTGTCCGCGGGCAAGGCGGTAGAGTACGAGCTCCGCCTCGCCTATGATAAGATGAAAACTATAGTAAACTCGGCGCCCGCGTACATCTGGAGCGGAATTAACGATCCTGGCGGGAAGTTTTCCTTTATATTCCAGTCACCGGCGCTCCTTGATGTTGCCGGCAGGCCGCCCGGGTTTTTTCAGCAGGGCCTGGACATATGGTTCGGTATCGTCCACGCGGAAGACCGGGAGCGCGTGTCTTCGCTCTACCGGACACTCATGTCCGGCGGATCCGAGAAGGAAGACGTTAACTACCGCATTATTCATTCGGACGGCGGGGTCCGGTGGGTGCGCGATATCGTTCTGGCCAGGGTGTTGGGAGACGGGAAGGTCCGCCTCGACGGGATCATCATGGACATCACGGAGCGCCGCATGGCGCTGCAGGCGCTGGGGCAGTCGGAGAGCAGACTCGAGGGAATTCTCTCCTCCATGGCTGACATCGTCTTCGCCTTCGATACCGAAACCCGCTTCGTCTTTTACCATACCCCGGACCCGGGAGGGCTCTACCTGAGTCCCGAACGGTTCATAGGCAGAAAAGTCGGAGAGGTCATGCCGGCCGATATCACCGCACAGTTCAACGATGCGTTCAGGAGGGCGGCGACCGGCTCCACGGCTGAATACGGGTACGGGCTTGAATTTGGCGGGACGACAAAATATTTTTCCGCAAAGCTTTCCCCGATCATGAGGGAGGGCATATTTGACGGCGTGGTCGCCGTTGTTCGGGACATCACGGAGCAGCGAATGTACAACGAAACGCTGATGGCATCGGAGCGCCGCTACCGGGAACTTTTCAATAACATCCATGACGGTTCGACCCTGATAGACATGGAGGGGCGGATTATTGATTTCAACCAGCCCTTCGAAAGCCTCCTCGGCTATTCTCGCGAAGAGTTGCTCCGCATGACAGCCTGGGACATTACACCCGAAAAATGGCATGAAGTCGATAAAACGATTATCAGGGAGCAGATCTTAACGAGAGGCTTTTCCGACATATACCGGAAAGAATATAAGAAAAAGGACGGGACCATAATACCGGTGGAAGTCCAGCGATGCCTGATCCGCGATCATGCCGGCAATCCCGAGGGGATGTGGGTCATAGTCCGCGCAGCCGTTCCCCGCTGAACTCCTGCCGTTTTGATAATTTTTATTGTTGACAATATCCAGTCATTTTTAATATGAAGAATTCCTGTACCGGAGATTGACGGTACCGAGCCCAGGTGGTGGAATTTGGTAGACACGCATGGTTGAGGGCCATGTGGGAGAAATCCTGTGCGGGTTCAAGTCCCGCCCTGGGCAGAGCGAACAAGAGCCCCGTACCGGGGCTTTTTGGATTTTACCTGCTGTGGGGCAGGGTGCCGGCCATACACCGTGCATGACAGCTTTTTAAAATAAAAAGGGGACAATCCATGGCGGTAGAACAAACCCTCGTACTCATTAAGCCCGACGGGCTGGTCAAGTCTTTGACGGGTAATATCCTTTCCCGGCTCTCCGAAACGAAATTGACCATCATCGGATCCAAGGTGGTCAAGGTTACCGAGCAGCTCGCCCGGGAACACTACAAGCATCTTCAAGACAAGCCGTTTTTCGGCGAGCTGGTTGAGTATATCATGGGCGACGTGCACAATACCCACCGGGTCATGGCGCTGATCTACCAGGGAGAGGACGCCATCGCGAAGGTCCGCGAGATCGTCGGCGACACCAACCCCGAAAAGGCAAACCCGGTTTCGATACGGGGCGCATACGGCCGTATTACCACGACCGGGGTTTTCGAAAACGTGGTGCATGCCTCCTCAAGCACGGAGGACGCGGAGCATGAGATCAAGCTCTGGTTCAAACCCTCCGAGGTCGTCGGTGATATTTACCCCACAAAGGATGTGGTAAAGGAAAAAGTCCACGAGAAGGAATGGGCGTAAACCGCCTTTAACGCAAAAACCAATCGTACGGCAAAGGGATACCGGTCATGAGAATCATCCTCCTGGGAGCGCCCGGTGCGGGCAAGGGAACGGTCGCGGAGCTGCTCACCGCACGGTACGGCATACGCCAGATATCGACGGGAGACATACTCCGCAGCGCGGTCGCGGCCGGTACCGGTCCCGGCCTGGAAGCGGCCGGATTCATGAAGCGGGGAGATCTTGTTCCCGACGAGCTCATCCTGGCGATCATGGAAAAACGGCTCCAGGAAGAGGACTGCCGCACCGGCTTCATACTCGACGGGTTCCCCCGAACCATCGGACAGGCAGAGTCGCTGAAAAAGATGCTGGCCGCTCTCTCCATGAATATCGACGCGGTGGTCAACCTGGAAGTCCCGGAGGACGTCATCATCCGGCGGCTCACCTCGCGGCGGACCTGCTCGAACAGGGATTGCCAGGCGATCTACAACATCTACACGAAGCCCTCGAAGAAGGAAGGCGTGTGCGACAAGTGCGGCAGCCCGACGGTCCAGCGCGACGACGAGACCGAGGAGGCGATCAGGCAGCGGCTCGTGACCTACGCGGAAAAGACCGCGCCCCTGATCGATTATTACCGGAACGATCCCGCGTTCATGTCGGTGCCGTCGCTCAAGCCCGAGCCGGTGATCGAGGCCATTGCTGCGCGAGTCGGGCAATAACGTTAGATTATTACTCCGTGTCATCTCCGCGGAAGCGGGGATCCATACAGCATCTCAATTATTCTTTGAATATACTGATTGAATTTAATCCTGTTTGTCATTGCGAGGAGTCCCGATGCAATCGGGACGACGAAGCAATCTTCAATCTCTCATTACGAATAAGTATAATTTGATATCTCTGTATGCTCTGAAAGAGTAAAAAAATTACTGGTGCTGGGGAATCATTTCTTGATCTTTTCAATAAAGGCGATGTAATTTTTTGCATCTTTATATGTAGCATCATATGTATGTTTGCGGTAATTTCTGCTTAAATAAATCAAATTTTGTTTTTTATCAAGACAACAGAATAAACATAGTGTTTTATTGTCTTTAAAGATAATTTTAAAATCGATATAGGAACAATCGCCGCCACGTTCTGGACGAGGAAGGTTTTTATTGTAATCTGTTGAGGTTAATTCAGAAATAATAGCGATGATTTCATTTGAATTAATAAGACCTTTATTGTTGCAATCTAAATCTGAATAATATAATTCTTTAATATTATGCGGGTAAATTTTAAACACATAATTAATATTGAAGCCTCCTCCCGGTTATGGCTCAGGCGGCACAATGGGCCTTGTCTGAACACATATGGGATATCAAATCCAAGAATTCAATACAAAAACCACTGTACGGTGGCTTATTATTAATTCTATTGGCCAATCGTTTCCCATTGCAACTTATCCCGGGCCTGCCGATGGGCTGGAATTACAATTACAATGGATTAAGCCTAAGTAATTTACTGGTCATGTTGCAGTAAATGCGCGATGGTTTATACTGTTAAACTGGTAAAAAACTATCCATTGAATCATCTCTTCCTTTATTGCAACACATATTGCAATCTGTCATAATTATGCGTAAAAAATACTTTACAAATAACGTCATTTCTCAATAAGAGTTATCTGGATGGTGCAACGGACGATCGCGCGGGCGCGCGGGCCGCAGCATAATCCCGAGGAGAGGTGCCCGAGAGGTCGAAGGGGACGGTCTCGAAAATCGTTGTGGGCTTTGCTCACCGAGGGTTCGAATCCCTCCCTCTCCGCTGTAAATGACGCCCGTCGGCCGGAAGCCGCCGGACGGAATAGCATATATCAGGAAAGGTGCCCGAGAGGCCGAAGGGGCACGATTGGAAATCGTGTGTAGCGTAAGTTACCGAGGGTTCGAATCCCTCCCTTTCCGAAGCGGTCCTACTTCATCATAGGGAAACAACTACACATGTCCTACCAGGTCACTGCCAGGAAATGGCGTCCCCAGAAATTTGAAGAAGTGGTGTACCAGGACCATGTATCCAAGACGCTGAAGAACAGCATCGAGAAGGGACGCGTGTCCCATGCGTATCTTTTTTCCGGCCCGCGCGGCACCGGGAAGACGACCATGGCCCGCATCCTCGCGAAGGCCCTCAACTGCGAGACGGGGCCCACGCCAAGCCCCTGCGGCGAATGCGACAACTGCCGCGAGATCCGTAACAGCATGTCCTTCGACGTGATCGAGATCGACGGCGCGTCAAACCGCGGCGTCAACGATATCCGCGAGCTCCGGGAAAACGTCAACTTCGCCCCGGTAAAGGCGAAGTACAAGATCTACATTATCGATGAAGTCCACATGCTCACCAAGGAGGCATTCAACGCCCTCCTCAAAACGCTGGAAGAGCCGCCGCCCCATGTCGTGTTCATCTTCGCCACGACGGAGGCGCACCAGGTTCCGGACACGATCCTCTCGCGCTGCCAGAAATATTTTTTCAAGAAGATCCCAGTGGATCCGATTGTCCGCCAGCTGAAGAACATTATCCAGCACGAAGGGTACCGCGTTTCGGACCGGGCGCTCTTCCCGATCGCCCGGGCGGCGGAGGGATCGATGCGCGACGCCCAGTCCCTGATGGACCAGGTCATCTCCTTCTCGGATTCGCGCAAGGGCGGCGACACCGAGATCAGCGAGATGGACGCGCTCTCGATACTCGGCATCGTGCCGGTTGAAAGCTACGCGGTCCTCCTGGGCTCCATCGCGGCGGCGGACACCGCGGCCGTGATGGCGGAGGTTCACCGGATCTCCATCATGGGCGCGGACATCCCCCGGTACGTGAACGGGCTGCTCGACATGATACGTACCATCCGCCTCATGCGCAACGGCGTGTCCCTCAACGAGCTGCTTGGCCTGTCGGACCAGGAGATCTCGATGGTGAATGACGCGGCATCGCGGTTTTTCGACGAAGAGCTGTCCCTGATGTTCCGCATCGCGGACGAGCTCCAGTCGGATCTGAAATATTCCAATAACGAGCGGATCAATCTCGAGATGGCCCTGCTGGACATGGTTGCCGTGAAGACGGCGCCGTCGATCTCTTCTATCATCAGCCGGCTCGACGGGGCCGCGCCGGCGGGCGGGGCGGCCGCGGGAGGCCGTACGGGAACACAGGCACCGGCGCCTCCCCGATCGCCCGTGCCGGGGCCGGCTTCCCGTCAGGCTTCAGCCGGAAAGCCGGCTTCCGTTCAGCGTGGCGGCGGTCCGGCGGCGCAGCAGCAGCCCCCGGAAGCCGGAGCGGGTGCGCGTCCGTCGCCGTCGCCCGAAAAAATATTCCGTCAGTGGGAAGAGTTCCTCAAATCGATAAAGGACACGAAGCAGTACCTGCACTGCGTGCTCCAGCCGTCATCGGTGCGGCTCGAAGGCGAAACGCTGTACATAACCTACCCGGGAGGAGCGGACCATGCGTACTATTCGCGCATCCTGGAAAAAGACAACCTGGAGCTCATCAAACGCGAGATGTCGTCCCTCTACGGCAGTACCCTGCGTATAGCGGTGGGCGGCCCCGGGCCCGTGGCGGGACCGGGGGCGGCAGCGGGGAGCGCGCGTCAGCCGGTGAAGGGTGCGAACGCTCCCGACAGCGAGGAGCATATCCCGCTTCCGGAGGCAGAGATGCTGAAAAACCCGGGTGCGAATGAATTCGAGCCGGCGAACCCGGCGGTTGAAAAGATACGGAATGCCTTTCACGGCCAGATAATTGACAAAGGAGAAAAGTGATGTTGAAGGGGCTGGGCGAGCTGGGCAATTTGATGAAGCTCCAGAAGGATTTCAAGAATGCGCAGAAAAAGATAACCGGTGCGACGCGGGAAGGGACGAGCCCCGAGGGTTTGGTAAAGGCCGTCGTGAGCGGCGATTACCGTCTCGTGTCGCTGTCCATAGACCCGAGTTTCCAGAAAAGCGCCTCGCCGCGCGACCTCGAGAAAGCGGTGCTGGCGGCGGTGAACGGGGCCGTCGCGGAGCTGAAGGACTTCTCCGTCTCGGAGATGGGCAAGCTCACCGGCGGGCTCAATATTCCCGGGCTCGGCGACTTTCTCAAATAGGGACCGGCGATGAAGTCCTCCTCATACCTGGACACCATGATACGTAAGTTCGCGAAGCTGCCCGGCATCGGGCCAAAGAGCGCGTCGCGGATCGCCTTCCATATACTGGGAATGCCGCGGGAGGACGTAGAAGGCCTGGCGCGTGCCATGGTCGAGATGAAACTGAACATCTTTACCTGCCGTCTGTGCGGCGGCATATCCGACGGCGAGATCTGTTCCATCTGCCTGGACGGGGGACGGGACCGCAGCGTGGTCTGCGCCGTGGAAGATGCCAAGGACGCGATCACCATCGAGGGGACCGGCGAGTACAGCGGCCTGTATCATGTCACCGGCGGGCTCATATCGCCGCTGGACGGAATCGGGCCCGATGATCTGAACATCGTGCCGCTCGTCGAGAAGTGCAGGGACGGCGGGGTCCGCGAGGTGATACTGGCGCTCAACCCCTCGGTCGAGGGCGACGCGACCGCGCTCTATATCGCGCGGCTCCTCAACCCGTTCGGGATCATGGTGACGCGGATTGCGCACGGTCTGCCCGTCGGGGCGGACCTCGAGTTCGCGGATAACGCGACCATCATCAGGTCGATAGAAGGGAGGGTGAAGATGTAGCGCGGGCTACGCGCCCTGTTTCTGGTCTACATAGCGGGCTATCAGCTCGTTCCTCTGCGGGTCCGGGTCGGTAAACTGGCACCCGTACCGCCATCTCGTCATGAGCTTCTTCGCGAACCGTACCGCAAGCCTGTCTTTCCGCATATGCGGCCCGATTTTATACAGGATGCTTACCACCGCGTCTTCCAGCCCGGGCTGCTCGCTTTCAAAGGCCACTCCGCCGAGCGAGATGTTGTTGAACCAGCATTCCGCGGTTGCCCTGTTGACATTGCTGTCGACTATGAAGTACGATGGCTGGTAAAAATCCGCGCGCGGATATGTACGATTGTTCTTTGATGATTTCTTGCCGAATATCATATGATCCCCCCGGTCCTATGATTGTCTCGCGTTACACCTGCTGTGGGACAGCATAATAGCCGCTGTGCGTACACTCTGCGGGGATACCAAAAAAAATTGCAATCAAAAAGCGGTTATTTTTTCTTTTTTCCTTCAATACTGATTACGATGGGTATGCCCTTGAGATCCAGCTCTTTTTGCAGGGATTTTTCGAAATAACGGACTATATCCTTCCTGAAATGTGCCGGGTTATTGACAAAAAGCTTGAACCGGGGGGGGACCGTGTCGGTCTGGGTGGCATAGTATATCCTTATGGTGCTCTGGAGCTGGGGGATGCGCCGGGAGTCCTGTATCTGCGCTATAAGGCGGTTCAGCTTCGGGGTCTCGATCTTTCGCGACGCTTTTTCCTTGAGCGCCAGGGCGGTATCAATGATCCGGTGTATCCGCAGTTTGTTCTGCGCGGAAACCGATATGATGGGGTAATCGCCCGCTTTATAGAAATCGTACACCAGGCGCTCTTTAAACGCGTCAAAGGTTTTATGGTCTTTTTCTATGAGGTCCCATTTGTTAATTGCGATGATGACCGGCTTGTTCGCATCAATGATCTCGTCCGAAATCTTTTTATCCGTTTCGGTAAGGCCCGCCTCGGCGTCAATGAGATGGACCACGACGTCGCTCCGCTTTATGGAATCGATGGTGCGGGTGAGAGAATAAAAATCGATGCTATCTGTTATGCGGCTTTTCTTCCTGATGCCTGCCGTGTCAATGACGGTGATCTTCTTCTGCTTGAAATTGAACTCCTCGTCGATGGAATCACGCGTGGTGCCGGGAATATCCGAGACGACCGCCCTGGTGTACCCCAGGAGCGAATTCAGCAGGGTCGATTTACCGGAGTTGGGCCGTCCCACGATGGTCAGCTTCAGGTCCGATCCGGCCCGGGCAGTTTTCCTGACAGGGAGTAAGTCCAGCACCTTGTCCAGGAGGAGCGGGAGGTTAAAGCCCGTTTTCGCGGACACGGGGACGATGTCCTGGAACCCCATCTCGAAGAAGTTCGTCATGTTCTCGAGGTGCTCGGTCCCGTCCATCTTGTTCACGACAATGATCGTCGGCACGGAGAGCTTGCGGACGATCTCCGCCAGGTCCATGTCGAACGGGGCGGGCGCCGGGTTCTCCAGGAGCAGGATGATGACGGCCGCCCTGTTCAGGTAGTCCCGCGCATTGGCGAGGATCGGCTCGGACAGGGCCGACGAATCGGGAAGGTCGAGGCCCGGCGTGTCCGCGAGCGTGAAATGGACCGAACTGTACTCGATTGAATATGAAACGACGTCACGCGTCAGCCCCGGGACCGCATCAACGATCGCCCTCTTCTGCCGTATCATGGCGTTGAAAAGGGTTGATTTTCCGACATTGCGCCTGCCGACGATTGCCACGATTGGTAGCTTGCTCATTGAGGTCCTGCTTCGGGGAATATTTGCGCCAGTGTCGGGGCGTCGCCGCTTAAATTCAAGCAATTATCATTCTTAATGCGACATAAATTGTTCTTGAAATTATTGCAATTACTTGGTATTCTCTCCTCTAATATAATCGACATGTCGTTTTATGGTCCGGGCGGATCACAGTGGTATTCATTCACCTGAAAGATAAAAATGAAAAAAAGGTGATTATTAACTGTTTTTTCATCAATGAAGCTGGTAATTATCAGATAGGGGAGGGGCGCGGTTCCTCTATTTACGGGACATGTATAATGGCAGTGGGTAACGGCTGGAGCCTGTAACTGACGGATCGGAGCGTATCGTGGCGTATATTATAAGGAAAAATTTGTATTTGAAATATTTTCCAATTGCTTCGATAATATATACAGATGCTGCCAGATGCGGCAGCGCATCCATATTTTCAGCCAGGGGATTGTTTTGATCCAGGTAAACCAGAGAAAAAACAGGGATTTCCAGGAGTTCGAATCACTGGATGATGTTATCGACATACTGAAGTCCCAGTTCACCAACCGCAAGCTGTATATTAAATATGCGGTCGAAAAAACGGAAATCATCATCAACGAATATCTCCCCGACGGTTCGCTGATGCTGGTAACGGACCCGAACTACCGGAACGACGGCTCGATACTGATGATCTACGGTCTCTCTGACAAGTATCTCGAGGTCGACCTCGAGATCATCGAGGAGCGGGGGCCGGGGTATTACCACTGCAGGGTAAAGACCGCGCGGCGGGCCATGCATGGCCGGCGCGATCTCAGGTTCAAGGTTGCACCGGATGAAGTGGTGGCGACCAATTTCAGGATCTCGAAGCACACGATCGACGTTTCCAGCTTCACCATCCCGACGAGCATCAAGGTGGTGCTCGAGCAGTTCCAGTCCCAGAATTCCAAGATGAGCGATGTCGTCCGGGTCGACGTGTTCAAGCCGGACGACAGGGACCGCCTCCTGGTCCACCTGAAAAAGACCGGCAAGACCCTGTGGGTCGCCGATACCGCGGACCCGGCCTCCTACAAGGCCATGAACGACGACTTCGTCGAGCTTGCCGAGCTTTACGGCGACGACCTGAACACGGTGATGAAGCGGTACATCGAGCGCGGGTACAAGTCCCTGCTCGCGGTGCCGATCATCTATATCACCGAGTCGTCGAATTCCGTGCCGTTTGCCTACATCCAGCTTATATCGAAGAGCAAGCAGTTTTCGATCGACGATGTCCTGATGCTGAAGGACCACTCGTTCAAGCTCATCGACCGTATACGGGACGCAAACACGCACCTGATTCCCATGCACCAGCGTGTCATGGACATCAGCCGCGGCGGCGCGAAGCTGAAAATCACGGACAAGAACCTCCAGAAATACATCATGAGGTCCAAGGGCTTCATTTTCGACCTGGTCTTCAGGCTGCAGGCGCCCATCACCATCTTCGGCGAGGTGAAGGTCTCGTATACCGATGACGAGGGGAACCTTCTTGTGGGAGTCGACTTTGAGGGCAACTCGTCCCGCAAGGACGAGATGAAGCGGTACTACTCGATACTCAAACCGATGGAAACCGACTACAAGGCCCGTCTCCTCAAATCGATGAAGCAGGCGCGCAAGGAGACGCCTTCTCCTCCGACAGTGTAGACCGATCCCGCTATCGTTTCGATTCCTTCGCAGTTTCCGCGTCCGATTTTCTCGCGTAACAGGGGACCGTGGCGTTCAGGTCCGCGTATGCGTCCGGATCCGCGCGGTAGTGCGCGGCCGTCAGCCCGCACAGTGCCCTGCCGTCGGGTGCGAAATCCTCCCGGAACACCGCAAGCTCGAGCGGGGCAAGGGCTTCGGCGTATTTCACCGTCCCGTCGCCGATCAGGTGCGTCCTCCGTGTACGGTCCACCCCCGCGATGAGCGCGTCGATTGCGTAATCGCCCGGGGGAACGATCTCCAGGGGGGCGAGCGGGTCGGCGGCGCCGCGGTAGAGCGCGCCGAACACCCGGCCCTTCTTCGCGTCGAAGGCGACCAGTATGTTCTCGCCCGCCTCCGCCCCGGCCGATACCGCGAACAGGAGCTGCGTTTTCACGCCCACCAGCGGCTTGCCCAGGACCTGCGCGAGCATCCGGGCGGTCGTCACGGCGATCCTGATGCCGGTGAAGGAGCCCGGGCCGATGCCGACCCCGATGCAGTCCAGGCCGCGCAGCCCGAGCCCGAGTCTGTTCAGACACCCGTCGATCGCGCCCATGAGCGTGGTCGAATGTGACGTCTGGATGAGGGTGGAGGCCTCGGCCGCGCCGGAAGCCGCGCACGCGGCGACGATCTCGAGCTGCGAGGCAGTGTCAATCACCAGGATATTCAATCGTAATGCTCCTGCCTGTTTCATCGATATAGCCGATGGTTATATTCACGCATCCGTCGGGAAGCCGCCCCGTGGCACGGTCTGCCCATTCGATCACCGACACGCCGTCCCCCTCCCAGTATTCCTCGAAGAAGAGCTGGTCCAGCTCCTCCTCCCTGTTGATGCGGTACAGGTCAAAGTGGTAGAGAGGAACCGTCGCCTCGTATATCTCCATCAGCGTAAAGGTCGGGCTGGTTATCTCGTCGGTGATGCCCATGCCCCGCGCCACGCCCTTGGCGACGATGGTCTTGCCCGCGCCCAGCTCGCCCGTGAGAGCGAATACCGAGCCGCGTGCGGCGTTTCTCCCGAGCTCTTCAGCAAGGGCGCGGGTCTCTGCCTCGGAATGGGTGATAACCGTTCGTTTCATGGTGAAAGCATTTTCTGCGCGAAAGGCCGGATATTGCAAGTAAAAAGTATTGTCCGCGTTGCATTCGCACGTGAGGCAGGGTTCATGAAGATCGTTTCTGGAAAGATGTATAATAGGCTTGTTGCATAACTTTTTATCATTGGCGCATATGAAGTCTGTCATTCCCGACCCTCGACCGGCTCGGGACAAACTCCATCGGGAATCCATGCGAAAAAAATGGATTCCGGCTCTTCGCTGCGCTTCGGCCGGAATGACAGTTGGATTTTGCAACATGTATAATATAAATTAATATGTATACATCTATATTTTGATTGTATTTTTTTCTTGATTTATTATAGTAGGGTAAACAAATATGCCTCTCAATCAAGATCGGGGGGACGCGCGATGACTGTAATTCCGAAGGAAGAAAAAGCAAAAAAAAAGCGTAAAATCATAATAGAGGCCCTGAAGAGGCTGCTCGACAGGGAAGTGTATTCACGTATAACCGTTCAGGAGATCGCGGACGAGGCGGGCTTTTCCAAGGGCGGCATCCTTCACTATTTCCCCACGAAGGAAGACATTTACCTTGAGCTGATAGAGGAGATCTTCACCGAGTTCGTCGGCGCGCACAGCTCCATCCTGGAATGGGAGCTGGGAACCGAGGAGGTGGCCCCGATATCCGCGCTCGTCGGCGCCGAGAACTTCATCATTGACAAGAGGAACATCAAGATCATCATGAACATCATCCTCTACGGCTTTGAAGAGGAAAAGATCATGAAGATCGTGAGCAAGTATATACGCCTGCACAGGAACTTCTATGATAATATCATTTCCGAACTGACGAAAGACGGACGCACCAGGAGAAAATCCGACCTTCCGTCAAAGTACCTTTCGCGCATAACCCAGACCATCGTGCTATTCATCGGCCTGCTCGAGTCAATCGATCCGTCCGACCCGAAAGAGATGGATTACCTGGAAATCGTCAAGTTCGTCACGTCCCTGCTTAAAGGCTAGGCGGGGCCCGCATGCCGGCCCGGCCCGGCGGAATACATCGCGATGGAACCACACGTTGACAGGGACCGGCTCTTCGGCGATCTGAACGAGGGCATTCTCGCGGAGCGCCGCACGGCGTTCGAGCGTAATCTCGGGCACAACCTTCCACTCATACGCCGGTACGGCGGCCTGAAAAGGATCATCCCCGAATTGAGCGGAAAGGGTGCCGTCGTCATCGGCGCCGGACCGTCACTGGAAAAGAACCTGGGTCTGCTGAAGCGCTGCCAGCTGAGGCGCGAGCTGGTTTACATCGCCGTTGACATGGCGCTCGGGCCGCTGGCGTCCGCCGGGATCAGGCCGCGCTTCGTCATCTCGTGCGAGGCGAGCCCGGTTGATTTTTTCCAGGGTATCGATACGGCGGGCATCCACCTGCTGGCCTTCAGCTGCGCATCGTGCGTGAACCTCCGGAAATGGCGCGGGGACATGAGCTTCTACAACTGGATGATCCACCGGCCGGAATATGCTGCGCTCTGGGACACGGCGGGCCGCGACCTGGGGTTCCTGGGCACCGGAAGCCTGGTCACCACCCAGGCTGCGGCCTTCGCGCTTGGCTGCGGCGTCGGGTCTCTCGTGCTGGTCGGCAACGACCTGGGTTTCGAGGACCGGTTCTACGCACGGGGCACGGTGGCCCACCGGAACATGAATAGGACGACCTGCAGGATCGCCCCGCCGGAGACGCTGGAGATGCAGCGGTCGATGAGGGCCCGGGAGTACCGCATCCTGCGCGGAACCCGCGAATTTTACACCACCCGGCAGTTTCTCGCCGGAAAACTGTGGCTCGAGGACCTGTTCCGAAACGTTCGTGTCCCCGTGTACGATTGCAGCGACCCGGGGTGCTCGGAAAAATATGTTGCAAAAATGGAATTGATTGATTTCATGGGTGCCATCGACAGCAGAATGGTTAAAAAAAGGAGGAATACATGATCGCAGTCCACAGGCTTAACGGAACCGAGTTCATCCTCAATGACCATCACATTGAGACCCTGGAGCAGACGCCTGACACAATCATCACCCTCGTGAACGAGAAGAAGTATGTGGTCAAAGAGACCACAGACGAGATAATAAACATGATCATCTCCTACCAGAAGAAGATTAATATCAAGCTTCAGGAAAATGAATAGCGATCGTTAAAAATTTAATCTTGACACCGAATAAGTTGATATCAGAGTGGTATAAAGGGAGAACAGTATGGTTTCTATTGCGTGCAATGATCATGGCAAAGTTATCGTCCTTGCGATTGATGGTGAATTCTATATTGAGAGCATAGAATACGCTGAAATGATATGGAACGAACAAATTGCAAAAAGGCCCAAGGTAATGGGTATTAATTGCAAAAACATCAGGTATATCGACTCTTCGGCAGTCGGGATCATGGTCAAATTTCTCAATAGCGCAATGAAACAGAAAACCGAGCTGATTTTTTTCGACCTCAGCGAAAGCATATTCAACGTCTTTAAGACAGCCAAGCTCGGCAATTTCTTCAAGATCATGACGCGTACCCAGTTTGAAATGGAATACCTGGAAAAGTAGCGTCTTCGCCCTTATGCCGGGTACACTTCTCATTCTCTTGCTTTCGTCATTGTTAATAGAATACATGTATTGTGGGCCTGGCCGCCGATAATTCTATCCGCTGATCAGGACACGATGCAGAATTACTCGTAAAAGTATCAATGGATTGGTGCTCTGACCCCTCGAACAGGGTTTTTCCTGAAAAAACCGCATTAAAAAAGAGTTCTTCACTTAAGTAAAAATACCGAAATATATAACAGGCTGATCTGTTACCTTGCGGAAAATCAGTCAAAAATACCAGGGAATGGAGTTTTTTGATAATTGATTTTGGTTGTAAATGTGGTTTTTTTAAAGAAAAACAGTGTAATTGGCGGTTAAAAATAATAGCCCATACACTTTTCCAAAAATGAATAAATTAATTGACATAAATAGTCATCCATGATAATTATGTCACATATTTATACATTAATTTGATTATATCTTTATTTTCGTGGTGTTCAAAAAAAAAAGAGGAATAAACTAAATCACATTCAATGTGATATTGAAATTAACAGGGCAAGGATTATATTTCAAATTAGAGAGATTTCAATTAATATTCTACAGACCATAAAGAAGGAACAGGTATGGGTGAAGAAGAAAAAGACGAAATAATCGAGGAAGAGGAAGAGGCGCCCCAGGAGGAACCATCCGGGCGACGTTTCGAGGCTTCGAAGATCGTTAAAATACTCCTGTATGTCGCGGGGGGCATTCTGCTCATCGTGCTGATGGCGGGGATCGCGTTCCTGGTCTTCAAGTACATGCGGGAGAGCGACTACCAGAAGCAGCAGGATATCGTGGCGGCGCCGCCGGCGGCACCGCTTTCCGTGTACGAGCTTCCGGATTTTTCGAAAACGACGGCGGACGCGGAGCCTCATTTTATCAAGATGAAGATATCCCTTGCATACGAATCGAACATGGAGCTGAATACAGAGCTTGTCAGCCGGCGCGATCAGATCCAGCACATCGTGAACATAATTCTGCAGGGGAAAAAGTACGAGGACCTTGACGAGGTGAGCGACACGATCGCCCTGGCCGAGGAAATCAAGGCGCACATCAACGTGATCCTTATCGCCGGCAAGATCAAGGAAGTGTACTTCAAGGAACTGATGGTCAACTGAGTTTTCTATTTTTCACGGGAGGAGCATATGGGTGACGGATCATTATCGCAAGACGAAATAGATGCTTTATTGCAGGGTGCCGATGATATGCTCTCCCCGGCCAGCAGCCCCGCGGCGGCGGACACTGGTCGGGGGAGGGGGAGTTTGCCGTCGAGTGAGCTGAATTCGATTCGCGACGCGCTCAACTCCGCCGTCGGATCGGTGGCGCCGTCGCTCTCCGGATATCTGGGCGGAAGAAACCTCCGCATTTCCCGGCCCTTTATCGAAGTGAAGTCGCCGGACGGCGTGCGCGCGGACCTCTCCGGCCGCTATGTGCAGGTCTCCATGGATTATTCCGGGGCACTCAGCGGCAAGAACCTCATCGTGTTCAATTATCCCGATGCAGGGGCAATCTCCTCCCTCATGATGGGGGACGACCGGGGCGTGCCGCCCGCAGAGCTGTCCGAGGCGCACCAGAGCACGATACAGGAATTTACCAACCAGCTCCTGTCGTCCATGGCGACGCAGTTCAGCGGCTCGCTGGGTGGCGGCATCAGCACGACGCCGGCCTCCCTCTCCATGGCGGGCAGCGGCAACGAGCTTCAGCTCCCTCCGGGCGGGGACCTGGTAAAGGTAACGTACGATTTCGCCATTGACGGCGTTCTGAATTCGAAGCTGTATCATATAATGGACATGAACATGGCGCAGGGGCTTTCCAGCGCCACCGGCGTCATGCAACAGCCGGTAAGCCAGCCACAGCAGTTCCAGGCACACGGCGGCCAGGTTGGCATCAGCCCGGTCAAGTTTCCGCCGCTCGACGAGGGCATCCCTCCGGGGGTGGGCGGAAATATCTCCCTCATCCTCGACGTTCCCATGACCCTGACCGTCGAGCTGGGACGCACGACCCAGCTCGTCCAGGACATCCTGGGACTGGGCGAGGGCTCAATCATAGAGCTCGACAAGCTGGCCGGCGAACCGGTTGACCTGCTGGTCAACGGCAAGCTGATAGCCAAGGGTGAGGTCGTTGTCATTGATGAAAATTTCGGGGTCCGGGTTACGGACATCGTGAGTCCGGCAGAGCGACTGTCCGGGCTGCAATAACATGCAAGGCGGTGGCGTCCATCGCCATTTTTTTACTTGTTTTTTAATGAGACATAACACGGTTTATGATGAATAACAAATCACTCGCAATCGTCATCCCCGGGGCGGCTATATTTTTTTTAATTGGCTCCGGATTATGTCCCCTCGCGGTCGAGGCGAAGCCGAAGCGTCCCCCTCAGAAGCAGGAGACCGTGAAAGAAGAGAAGGCCCCTGCGGCGGAAGAAGCGGCAGAGGAAAAACCGGCGGTCGAAGAGAAGACAGGGGCGGAGGCCGCCGCGGTAAAAGACGGGGGCAACCAGGAAGCGACCGAGGGGCTGCCGACCAGGGACTTCAAGGAGGAGGAGTTCAAGCCGCAGGTGGAAGAAGAGTCCTCGGCGTGGATGTTCTTCAAGATGCTGCTCATCCTGGGGATCTTCGGCGGCGGCATGTACTACTTTTACCGGTTCGTCTCGAAAAAAACCGGCATCAGCATGTTCGGCGGCGAGGCCGTCAGGGTTCTTTCCGTGATACCGATCGGGCAGAACAAGTTTCTGCAGCTGATCGATGTCGCGGGCAGGGTGCTCCTTGTGGGTGTTTCGGACAGCAACATCAACCTGATTACCGAGATTACGGAAAAGGACCAGATCGACCGCATACGGATCCTCTCGAACCGTACGCCGCCCCCGGACCGGGGAGCCGGCGGGTTCCAGGACCAGGTCATGAAAGAGATCGGGAGAATCATAGGCCGGGTGCGTGAATACAGGAGCCGCGACCGGCGCGGTACGACCCCGGCGGAGCCGACCCAGGACATCGAATACCTGCGGCGGCAGAGAAGCAGGCTCAAGGACCTGAATGGTGACGGGCATGAATAAAAAGATAGCCATCTGTGCCGTGCTCCTGGTGCTGGCGGGCGCGGGAGCGGCGCTCGCCCAGGACATCGGCGGAGGCGTCCGCATGCCGATACCGAAGATCACCTTCGACATCAAGGAAGCGGCGGCGCCGCGTGACGTCGCGCTCTCACTGCAGATACTGTTTTTATTGAGCATACTGACGCTGGCGCCGGCCATCATCATGATGATGACTGCCTTCACCCGCGTGGTCATCGTGCTCGATTTCATCAAGCGTGCACTGTCGCTCCAGCAGATGCCGCCGAACCAGGTGATCGTGGCTTTCTCGATATTCCTGACCTTTTTCATTATGGCACCCACGTTCACACAGATCAACGAGGAGGCGCTGCAGCCCTATCTGAAAGGGAAGATAAACAACCAGGCCTTCTTTGACAAGGGAATGGGCCCGCTCCGGACTTTCATGTTTCGTCAGACGCGGGAGAAGGACATCGCCCTGTTCATAAAGCTTGCAAAGCTCCAGAAGCCGAAAAACCAGTCCGAGGTGCCGAGTTACTGCCTGATCCCGGCGTTCATGATCAGCGAGCTGAAGCGGGCGTTCGAGATCGGGGTATACATCTTTATTCCTTTTATCGTCATCGATATGATCGTGGCGAGCGCGCTCATGGCCATGGGGATGATCATGCTCCCTCCGGTAATGATCTCGCTGCCGTTCAAGATAATACTGTTCATACTGGTGGACGGGTGGAACCTCCTCACCTACGAGCTGGTGCGGTCGTTCAGATAGGAGAGAGCCATGACGGACGTAACTGTTGTAACCATAATGCGGGAGTCGCTCATGACGATTCTCATCGTGTCGGCGCCGATGCTCGGGATAGGAATGTTCGTGGGACTGATCATCTCGATTTTCCAGACCACCACCTCGATCCAGGAACAGACGCTGACCTTCGTGCCGAAGATAGCGGCGATATTCATTGTCATGATAATATTCGGGGCCTGGATGATCAGGACGCTCGTGAATTATACAAACCATATATTTTTAATGATCGAGAAAATGTGACGGGAACACCGTCCTTGTCGTAAATGACGGTGATGGGTTGATATACCGGTACGGCGATGATTAATGCGCCTGTCATTGCGGGCGAAGCGTGGCGTGCCGCGGCTACGCTTGGCAACCAATTGGTCCCTGAGCGAAGCCGAAGGGTGCTTTGTCGCCCTCGGAAGGCGAGGGTTCCTCGCAATGACATGCCGTACGATCGAGGATAACGAGGGGCTCATGTATTATTTCGTGTACCATTTTCAGGTCTTTCTGCTGATCATGATGCGAATGAGCTCGATGATCGTGATAGCCCCGTTCTTTTCGAGCGACCTGATACCGTTCAGGATCAAGGCGCTCATCTCGTTTCTTGTGACGCTGGTGATTTTTCCGATCGTCGCCGCCAAGGGGTACAATATTCCCGGCGACATGGGGAGCTACTTCCTGCTCGTTTTACAGGAGGTGGCCATCGGGCTTTTTATAGGGTTCCTGATCTCGGTCATATTCGCGGCGTTCCAGCTTTCGGGCCAGTACCTCGCGGTGCAGATCGGGTTCGGGATCAACGAGGTGCTCGACCCGATCGGCCAGGTGAGCGTGCCGCTCGAGGGCCAGTACAAGAACTTGATCGGCCTGCTGGTGCTCCTGGCCATGAACGGGCATCACATGATGCTGCAGGGGGTGTACCGCTCCTACGAGCTGGCGCCGGTCATGGGCGTCAGCAAGGCGTTCATGGGAGGGTTGCTGAAATATGTGCTGTACACCTTCTCCGGCATGTTCGTGGTGGCGCTCAAGATCGCGCTGCCGGTGATCGCGATAATTTTTCTCGTTGAAATCAGCATGGGGGTCCTCGCGCGCGTGGCCCCCCAGATGAATATAATGATGCTGGGGTTTCCGTTTAAGATCGCCATCTCCTTCGTGGTGATGATAGTGATCACGCCCCTGATCGTAAAGATCATGTGGGTTTCCCTGGAGCGGGTGTTCGCCTTCATCTTCAAGATGCTGGCGCACTGGCCGGGGGGATGACCGTGATGATAGGTCCGCAAGCAATTGCGGACCTATCATGGCAAACATAGAGTATCGAGTTATGACAGAGCTTATACACACATTGCGCAAGTACAACCGGTGGAGCGACGAGCTCTTCTTCGAACGGTATGACCTGCAGCTCTTCGCCGCCGAGGACGAGGGCCGCACCGAAGAGCCGACCGAGAAAAAGCTCCGCGAGGCGCGGGAGAAGGGGCAGGTCGCGAAGACCGTCGAGCTGCCGCAGGCCATCGTCGTGATTTTCGGGTTCATGGTGATCCTGGTCCTCGGCTCATGGATCTATGACATCATTGCCCGGCTCACGAAGTATTATCTCTCCTCTTTCTCGCGGCTCAGCATGACGGAGCGCAGCCTCTACCGGGAGTTTATCGCCGTTACGTACGAATCGGGGAAGATACTCCTGCCGATATTCGTCGCGTCAATGGTCGCCGCGGTACTCGGCAACATCGTGCAGGTGGGGTTCCAGTTCTCGGCACACCCGCTGAAGTTCGATCTGACCAAGATCAAGTTCGATCCCGCGACAATCATGAAGCGGGTGTTTTTCTCGAAGCAGATAG
>Ga0209606_1001488_pt1 | contig 28816 bp, 38 predicted proteins | sample AD_UKC057_MetaG_FD_184412 | JGI IMG/M metagenome (GOLD analysis project Ga0209606, IMG submission 184412) | Active sludge microbial communities of municipal wastewater-treating anaerobic digesters from USA - AD_UKC057_MetaG (SPAdes) (version 2) | ecosystem: Engineered > Bioreactor > Anaerobic >...
CTTCGGCGTACTCGCCGGAGTTTTCCAGTTCGTCGGTGCGGTAGACGGTGGCATTGCCGTAGTTGTGCTTCCATCTGAAGAACGCCGCATTTACCTGCTCCCTGTCATCGGATGAGAGCACGTCGGAGCGTGCATACCATCCACCTTCGGAAGGATTGTACTCCAGCGGGACCTTGATCGTTTTCCCGCCGTTCGGACGCTCCCACAAGCCCACCTGCCCCTTCATGAACTGCTCCACGAAGTAGCTGGTCTTGAAGTAGATGTCCGTTGCCTTGCCGTCATCCAGGAGAAAGTAATCCCTGGTGATGGCTTCAAGTTCCGTAAAGGTCAGAGCCATGGTTTTGCTCCCTTCAAAAGAAAAGGCCGGATAGGATCATCTCCGGTCCGGCCTTGCGTTTTCAGTTCATCCCCGGTATCTACCCGGAACCCGCCGCGCGTCGCATGGCGGCGAGTTTTTCGGCCAATACCGAGGTTCTTCCTCCGAACTTCTTCGAGTCCTTCAGAGCGGGATCGACGGGTTCTTTCGGCGTCACGGCCGGGCCAGCGGTGAGCGTTTGCGCGGCCTGCTTGGCCTTAAGGTTCGCCTTGTGCTTCTCCTCGGCTTCCTTGACGGCCACGGCCTTCTCTTCCCCGGCCTTCCACACGAGGTAGGCGCTGTAATCGTCGTGGAGTCCGAACGGATCCTCTTTTTTGATCTTCTCAAGAGTTCCGTCCTTGACGAGTTCCGTGAACTTCGGGTTCTCGGACAACCATTTTGCCTGTTTGTCCCGGATCGCCCTGCGGCGCTCTTCCTCGATGCGCTGCCGCTCTTTTTCCTGGTACTCCTTGAGGACTGCATTCACGCGCTCTTCGGCAAGGGCCTTGGCCTCTTCACGGGCCTGTTCCCGGAACAGTTTCCCGGACTGCGCCCGGTGCTCGTCAACACTGATGTCCCCGTTGTCGAGCGCCTTATCGAGCCGCTTGAACTCGGACTCGTAGTCCTTTGCGGGAGGCTTTTCCGCCTTGCCTTTTTGCGCGGCTTCATCATGCTTTGCCATCAGTTCCTTGTGGGCCTTCAATTCGGCCTCAAGGGCGATGGCTCTTTCGCGCTCCGCATTGCGTTCACGGAGCATTTCCTGCCACCTGGGATGCTTGTCGAACCGGGTATCGTCCGCGGGAGGCGGATCGGCTTTCGGTTCTTCTTCCCCGGTCCCTTCATCCTCTTTGGCGGGTTTTCCCGCATCCCCTTTCGGTGCGCCCTGATCGGTTTTTAGCGTCTCCTCAGACGGTCCGGCGCCCTTGCTTTCGGGGGATTGAACGTCGCTTGCATCGCCGGATGACGATTCCGGCCCGGAGACGTCCATCTCCGAGGTTAGCGTCTGATATTCCTCTCCCATGGTGTTCCTCTCGATTCATGGTGTTTCGATAAAACGCAAAAACCCCGCCGGACCGTTCCGACGGGGCACCGTGCGTCCCGTGAAAGAAAAGATGCAGATCAGATTATGTAGCCTTGCCTCCGGGTCCCGAATCGCGCATCGAAAGATAGCCCTTCATCCTCGACGGCGACGGGGTTTTCCCAAGGCTGCATTCCATCTTCTGAATCTGGAGCGTGACGGAGCGGTCCGTATTCGTTTTGGAGGCCGACTGAGAGACTGCCGTAATGCTCGCTTCGCAGTTCAGCGTGACTTTCTGCGCGATATCGACCTTGGAAACATCGATGCCGAGCTTTTCCAGCGAATCCTTGTTAAGCGTCAGGAGCAGCCCCCACGGGTACTCATCGACCTGAGCGGAGCCGATGCCGTACTCTTTCTTTTCGTCCTTCATTTCGGGCTTCGTTTTCTTTAAATCGATCATCGCCATAATCGGGGCCCCCTTCTTATCGGATCACGAGCGCCTTGCGCTCCATGTGCCGCTGCATGAGTCTATCGGCTATCTTCTTCGTGTCCTGACGTTCGCGAACGATTGCCCGCTCCCCTTCGCAATACTCTCTCAAGCCTTCACCGGCCTTCCATTTGCGCCAGTTCTCCCTGGTAGGGCTTGCCAGGAATTCACGCACGTGGGCCTTGGTCGATTCCTTATCGACGATTTCCCGGACCGTTTCGATCCACGGAGCATCTTCCCGGTAATGGCCATGCCCGACAGAGAAGATTTTTTTCGCTTCCCTGCCGCAGACGACACATCCTATCGCCTCGGTTTCGGGAGTCGTCAACTCCTCGTACACCCTGCCGCAAACGCACTCGAAATCCCGTAAAATAAGGGGCATGATCGTCTACTCCGTCACTTCCTCGTTATCGGATACGATTCCTCTCTCGCGCACCTTGTTGCGCTCCGATGCGTCCTCGAAATCTTCGGGCTTGCCGGTTTGTGCCATCTGCTCTTTCATGCCGATGCCTTTTTGCCGCGCATCGATTCCGGCAAGCGCCTGGGCGCGTTCGATCCGAAGCCTCTGTTCGTCAAAATCGACGCCCTTCAAGGCGACCCGTTGATTGACGCGCTCCGTGTTGATCTTCTCCATGACCAGGCGACGGTTCGCCTCCTCGGTCCCGACCTTCACTTGGGCAAGTTGCAATTGCATATTCTCCATCGGGTTCGGCTCGGATGACGGCGCAGGCAAGGACAGCACCGGGATTTTGCCCTTCTGCGCCAGTTTGTCGAATTCCTTGGCCTCGATTGCGCTCACCTGGCGGATCGTTTCAAGGATTTCGCTCGGGATGCCCATTACCTGCATCCGCCGCAGCAATTCCGCATACGGTCCCTGCTGCATGCGTTTCACCACTTCGTCCCGGTTGCTCCAGTCGAGTTTCTCGAGCAGGTCCTGCTGATCGATTGCGCCCAACTTGTGCAGTTGGATCGCCTCTTCACGCTGGGACACCTTGGAGCGCGGCAAAGTGGAACCGTTCAGGACCGTCAGTTTCAGCGGGAACCACAGTTCCTCGTTGAGGATCGTTCCAACCTGGTCCTGTCCGTTCTGTTCCCATGAAAACCACCGTTCTTCCGTGTACCAATTTTGCACATGGCTCAGGTACATGCGGCCGCGCTCCCGCAAGAGCTTGCCGTAATTTCTGATCTTGCCGCGCATCATCGTCGCCGCATGCTCGATCAACGTTTCAATCGCTCTGTGCGCGATGACTTCGCGTCCGGGAGTCTGGGCGTTCTCCAATTCAAACGTGCCGGCCACCAGGAAGAACAGTTCCTTGAACAGCGTGATGATCTTCTCTACGTCGTAAGGAACGTTCGGAAAATCCAGGTAGCGTATGCCCTGCGCCACCATGTGCGATGTCGGGTTCAAAATGCCGGGCGCGTTCGTGAACTGTTCGTTCGATACTCCCGAATCCTTCGGGTTTACGACCTTCGGCCGCGCCGATTTGTCCTTCAGAAAAACCAGTTGCGAAATGGACTTGTTGAATTCCTTCTGGAGCTGCTCCAACTGCTCGAAATCGCTCATGCCCCAAAAGTTCGACGTGTCCGTGATGGAATTGGCCGCCGTGAACGGGAACTTATCGTAGAGATAGCATTGCCGCGCAATGTCCGAGTCAAGGTTCGGGTTGATCGAAGGATTCGCCTTGTCCTCGAACACCAATTTCCCGCCGCCGCCCGCGATGATGCACCGGATATCCCCCGGATACTGCCCGGAGTAGTCCTTAACCCAGCATTCGCACACGAGCAGTTGATCGTCCTTTTCGCCCGTCTTTCCCGAAACCCGGTTGAACACGGATTTGATCGTCGTTCCAAGCCGGGACAGGTAGCCGTCAACGGACGTTCCCTGCTGAAGTTCGCGCCGTTCCTTGCCCAAATCGTCCAGGAATTCCGAGTCGGGCTTGATTTGATCGGCCATGTGCGGCCATCGTCGCCGCGCCTCCCGCGCACTCATGGGATAGAAGAAAAAATTCGCCTCGGCATCCTGGTTGTTCTTGGCCGTGACCGGGTACACCCCGAAATAGAAGGGATCCACGACAACGGTTCGCACCTCTCCGATCCCGGCCTCCAGGGTCGCATCGAACATGACCTTCTCAACTGCAATGCCGTAGGTCTCCCCGTTTCGCACCGACTCCTCGAAAACGCCTTGCTGCTCCGTCTCGTGCCACCAATACTCGCATTGCTTTTGCACCTTGAAGACGGATGCGGCCTTGTCCTCGTTGCTCATCGCCAGCACGTTGAAAGACGGGTCGTTATCGGTCAGGGTGTTGACCGTTCTTTGCCGATGCGTGTGCAAAAGATTGGCCGAAACGAGCGGAACCGTCTGCGAATTACGCCTCCACGCCTTGTTGCGCGACAATCGGTAGTATTCGAGCCACCGATCGTGCAGTCCAAGGGCAATCTTGTCCTCAAGGATTTCGCCAAGGCACTCGAAGACCTTCTTCCCGACCTTCGCGTCCCCAACCGGCGGGATCAAACATGAAACGCCTTCGCGCTCGTCTCTGTCCAGCAATTGATCGGGCATTATCTGCTACCTCTTTTCGGACGTCCGCGTTTGGGCTTCGTTCCAGCCGTCTTGAGATCCGATGCCGGAAGCGACTCAACGACGGTTCCACCGCCCGTTCTTGCGGTCCACTCCGCTTCCAGTTCCTCATCCGTGAAGACCGGAACCTCGTAGTGCTGATCGACCCCTGGCAGGCGGTTCGAGCCGACCGTATACGGACCGTCCGCGGTCAGAATGCGACCGGGACCGAGCGTTTTTCCTTCCAGGGCGTCCTGGATTTCCCGCTCCGTCATGACGAACGGCCTTGCCCCGCAATACGGGCACGTCATGTGCAACCATGTCAGATCGTGCACCCAGGTATCCCCAAACCCGGCCCCCTTCGGATCGAACATCCGCGTCGCAAGCGGCAGTGAAAGTCGCTCCGGCCTTGCGGTCGCAATCACTTCTTCACACACTTCGCACTTGACCTTCAAAACAGGCACGATCATTTCCTTTCTTCATCGGGCATCGTGGGTTGCACCGTTCCGTAAAGTGCGCGGTTGAACGGATCGGTCTCCATCAAATTGTCCTCTTCGGGTTTGCCCGGATCGTATGGAACCGAGCGCTCAACGGGGAGACGAGCCGCTCCCCGTCCCATCCGAAACCCGGTCGCAAGAAACAAAAAAGCCACCGCAAGGTGGCTTAGAACCAATATCGCGCCGGGCATTTCAACCCAGATTGGGGTCATTTATCGTCGCTCCTCTTCGCGGGGACTGACTGTGCATCCAGTCCTCGAAATCATCGTCGCATACTCCGTTTTCCAGGTCGTCCAAACGCTTTACGTGCATCGGAACGGCGGGTTTGGGCGCGACGTTTGCAACAGTCGGCATCGCAATCGAGACCTGCAAGGCAATCCCGGCCGCAATCACGCAGTCGTCCATCTTGCCGTCCTCGTGGGCCAGCCGTCCGTTCTCATGGCGTATGAACGTCGCCGACTCCTCCAGCAAACACCTGCACGGGACCGTCTGGAAAATCTCCCGGTAGTGCCTTTTTAACTCATCGGCAAGAATCTGCTTGGCTTCCTCGGTTTCGAGCCAGCCGTATTCCTTGACGAACTCGCCATGGATTTTGCCCGGTCGTTGCCGGTAGAACAGGTTCGGGTACATCTCGCCTTGAAGGTGGATAACGGTCGTGATCCCGGCGCCGTTGCGCTCCGGGCCTATCATCGCGTAATTGTAGTAGACGCCGAGTTTTATCAATTCCTTCGCCCACACGTCGGCAGGGATCCGATTCGAGCGCAACCGCGCAACGAATTCGTTCAAGAACCGGTCGTACACGTAGGCGACCGAATACGTGTTTCCCAATCCTTCCGAAACGTCGGAGCCTATCGCGTACCGGCTTGCCCAATCGCGTTCCGGGCGCCTCCACACTTCGAGGATTCCCGCTGGGTCCGGGTGAAACTTCATTCCGCCGTTCGTTTCATCCAGCGTCAGAACGCCGCGCTCCCCGGGACGGCCTTGCTCGAACCGCGCAATCGTGTTCCCGAAATAACTTCCTCCCAAACTCGACAGTGCTTCCTGCACCGTCGTCGGGTACTGCATCGAAATGTCCTCGTCATCCAACCCCGCGCGTTTTTGCATCTCCAGGAAATCATCGCCTCTTCCCGGTACGCACTTCCAGTCCAGGAACGCCAGCACGAACTCGTTGAGTTTTGCAAGCGCCGAAACGCACAAGTCCCGCGTCCACGACCAGCCGGGCATGGTCTTCGACGGGTTTGAAATGATGATTGCCTGCCCGTGCGCGTGCTCGAGTGTCGGCTTCGCCGAACCCCATATCTGCTTGCAGTACCGATTGAGTGCCGTCTCATCCATCACCAGGAGCGAAATGGTTTTGCTCTGCCCGGCATCCGGCGTTGACGGAACGGACTTGATCGTTGAATTGAGCCCGTCTATCTTGACGTTTCCGCGCTCGTCTTTCGTCTCGTAGCCAAACGACAATTCCGTGTTGTTTCGGACCCGCACCGCCGGTTTCATCCAGACCGGCAACCGGTCGAACATGAATTTCACGCGGTCCAAAAACTCGATGGCCAAGTCTTCTTTGGCCGATATCACGATCACCAGCTCGTGATACCGAAACATCGCCCTCCAGAGCACGTAGGCCGCAACCAGCCACGTCAAGCCCAACTGCCTTGCCTTCAGAACCGCAAGATACGTCGCCCTTAAAATAAGGGACACCACCTGTTTCTGCCCGGGCCACAACTTGAACGGGACCGCCTCCGACGATCCGCCGGGTTTGCGGTCCTGGATAAAGCAGTGCGCGTCAACGAAGTGCTCGAACCCGTAAACGCACCGCTCATATTCAACGGCACGCTCCATCACTTCAGGCGTCGCTTCCACAGGACCCCTTTCCATCGTCCTTTTTCTGCTTCAGAAGCGCGGCAAGCAACGCCTCGGGCTGAAATCCGTCGATCACGTGCTTCGTCTCGGACATAACGGGATTGGCGGCATCCCCCTTCAGGGTCACGCTGTCCTGTCTTGGCGCTTTCGGCACCATGAAATCCGCAACGTCCATGATGCGGTCAAGATTGTCGCATTGCATCGCCCACAACGCCATTTTGCCCGTCACGTTCGCCTCGCAGCAATCCCGCACGGTCCTTGCCGCCCACTTGCGCGTGAACTTCCCTTCCGGTTGCACATCGCCGAAACAAATCGAGAACGCCATGGCCTCGTCGGGAGTCAGGTGCTTTCTGACGATCTCGGCATGGGCCTTTCGGTCCAGCATGCGAGCCATGCGGGATTGAACGGCTTCCCCCGTTTTACAACCGTCCTGTTTTTTCGCGCCGTTTGCCATCGCCGTTTCCCGTCAATGCGTTCCACGCCGCCTCGATTCCGACCGTTTTAACAAGGCGCCTGATTTCCTTATCGTTCCCGCCCGTAATCCGCCTTTTGCGGTCGATTGCCGCAATCAGCCGGTCCTCGTTCAAACGATAATCGCACATCGAAGCGCCTCGTTCATTTCTTGGCCGCCTTGGTTCGCATCTTCTTCAATGTTTGGGCCAACCGCGCCCGCCGTCCGATGGTGCCGGGCTCCTTGGCCTTCTCGGCAACCCATTCGGGATTGATTCCACCGTCCGACGTGTACTGACCGGAGCGCTTCGCCGTCTTCGTCAACGCCCCGGGCTTCTCGATTGCTTTTTGAATCCACTTTTCGGCCATGGCTACTTTCCCCTTCCGCCCTTGCGTCCGCCGCCCTTACCGCCCTTACCGCCGCCTTTGCATCCCATCGTCTCATCCCCTTTTAGCTCCGTCAGTCCGCCGTGTCCTTCAAGGCGAACCGTATCGCATCCGCCTCCCAGGTATCGTGAAACCTCCGGAACACCGCCCGGATCACCTGCCTTACCGTCGTCCCTTCCGGTATCGTCGGCAACGAAAACGATTCCAGTAGCGCGTTAAGTTTTGCCCGTCTCGCCTCCGTGATGGCCTTATCAAGGTCTTCTTCCTGGCTGTCCCGCTGCACCACGCCAATCGGATACACGTTCGCAAGCCCGGCAACAGTGGACAGTTGAACGCCGGTTCCCGACACCATGTAAGCGCCGTAACTCCCGCGATACCCACAGTAGAGATAGCCCTCGACGGGATTCGTCACGAAATCGACGTTCGGTTTCCCGCCGGACCTCTCGATTATTCCGAAGGCGATCAACTCCATGATCCTCCCATGCCGGACCGTTCCGACATGCCGGAGGTTACGGTCTCGCTCCGGCGCTCACCCGGACCTGTCCCCGTTACCGGCAAGAACAGGTCCGAATCATCCCCAACGCATCAGTACTTGGTCAAAAACGAATACTGCCCTTCGGTTCCACGCGCATAGACCATTACGTTATCGAACCCGTTTCCGGTGTCCGACGTGAACAATCCGGCCCGAGTACCGGACGGCAATCCAGCACTCGTGCCGGACCCAATGAACACGTGATTGTAATAGAGCCGATACTCCGTGCCGTCCGTTATCACGCACAGGTTCGCGCCCGCAGAGTACGCCGCCGCCGCATTGACCAGAGTCTCGTCAACACCGGCCACCTTTTTCACCAGGACGGCGTTCGTTCCGTTGTGGTAGGCGTACAGGTGATTCGATGCATCGACGTACCGCGCGACGATTCCGGCATTGCCCGCGCTCCGGGTAACCGCCGCAATCACGTGCGCGTTCGCCGTGCTGAGATTGACCGTCGCAACGCCGATTCCTCCGGACAGCGCCGAACACACGGCCTTGTTCGAGGAGACGGCCCATGTTCCTACCGAATCGGTCCACGCAATACCGGACCCGCCCGCGCCCAACCCACCGGAAACACCCTCCGCATGGCCTAGCCCATCCGTTGAACCGAGCGCCCCGTCTGCCCGATTAAACCCATCGGACGCGAGAGGCGTCGGCAGCCACAGGGACGACGGGACACGGATATAGTTGATCACATACGCCGTGTCGTACTGGATTGCGGCGGTGGGATAGACCGGGTCCGACGCACTTACGTTCGCAACGTACATCAGTGTCGGCACTGTATACGCGTCGCCCCACAAGAAGAAAAACGAGCCCGCCGCCCGCAATGCGGCGAGCGTGGTATACTCGGTGGAATCTTCCAATACCCCGCACCGGCGCGTGACGGTATCGAGCGCGTATAACGTCTTGTCCGCGGCAAGCGACGATCTTTGAAGGAAGAACCCCGCGTCCTTGGGCAAGGTCAACCCATCGGACCCAAACCCTATCCGGAAGGAGCAGTTGTCCGCTCCAGGCGTCGTGAACTGCGAGCAGATCATCCGCCCGGGGACGCGGGGAACCGCAACGGGGATAGAATAGATCGGATCGTTTGCCGCCGTATATCCGCCGAACTGGAGCTCACCGCCGGATATCGACAGCAGATTGGCCGTGTCTGCCACGTAGCGCGTGCCCGGCCCGGGATCACAGTTCGTGCCGTTGACGGAACCGGCGGAAAGAGCGGTCGTGAATTCGTCGCGGAGCACATAGCTCAAACCTGAACTTGTCCTCATGATCATTCGCCCGTGAGCGGGCCGGATCGTTTTGCCGTGCATATTGCGGATCATGGACACGCGGTCACCCTCCTTACAGCGTCCACAAACATTCTAACGGTCCGGTTCCTGAACTTGCTTGCGCGTAACCGAATATCGCCCCGGCATCTCCGACGAAATCAAACGCGGTCGGGTCCGTCAGGGTGATATACGCGGTCCCCGCCGCCGTGTCCGAGAGTTTGAACGCGACGCCGGTACGGTCCCTGATCACCACGGCCTTGCACGAGATACCGGCGGGGACCGGAATCGCCGTCCACGTCCCTGTTGCAATCGTGATCTCGGAAATTTTGATTCCTTGGCACGCGACGATAGGTTTATCGTTTCCGTCCGTTAAAAAGGGCTTTTGAGCCATTCCTGAAATCTCCCTTTAAAGGAGTGAAGGGCTTTCGCCTACTTCCCCGTCCCGCTCACGTTCGCATCCTTGACGATCCGCCCGGCGACAGCTACCATGACTGCAATCAGCAAATCTCTCCACCTGGGGGACTCACCGGATTGGAGCATCGGAAGGATCGCAATCACAGCGGCACTCACGTAGCCGATCAAGCTGGTTCGCCAGCTAGCCCCGAAGATTGCATTCATTTCATCATCCCCTTTTTGGCCAAGTCGATCCCCCGGCACAGTCCGTCAATGGCCTGAAGCGTCCCTTCGCACGTCTCGCTGAGCTCGTCTTGCACTTCGAGCAGACCGACGAGGTTGTTAAGCGTTAGAACCACTATTGCCGCGTCGGTACTGTTCGCGCGTTTCCAGACGATTCCGATCAATTCCTGGAATTCTCGCTGTATCGCGGCCGGATCGGTCACGTCGGTCCTCAACGCGCACACCGCCTCAAGGACCGGCCGCGCATCGGGCACCAATCGGTAAGCGGCATAGCCCGCGTCCATCGCCACGGTATCCAAGAGCCGCGTCTGCGTTTCGGTAAGCGCCGTGCATCCGGCAACGACGCACAGCGCCGTCATCAAAACAATCGTCATCACGATCCATTTTTTCATCGCTTACTCTCCTCATTTCAGCCAGTGTGCAGCCAGCGCATCGAATATCGGCCGGCCGATCACGGCGACCACCGTGAGACCTCCGCCAATCCAGGCAATCCGCGTTTCGAGCCGTGAAATTTTCGAGTTGAGCAAATCCAATTTGTCGAACATCGTCTCCGTCGTTTTCGCCTGGTCGGCCACGTGCGCGTGGAACCTGTCATCGAGGCGCCTCTCGAATTGAGCATGGGAAGGACATACACTCAAACCTCTAGTTTGTGGCGCCATTGCTCCACCTCCACAGATTTGAACGCACGATCTATCCGATGCCGTTTCCCCTGTTTCCCAACCGTCAAGCTGCCGATTATCGTCACAGCCTGTCACTCCTGTCGGTAGGGGGTGATCGGTCAGGTCCGGTCGGACATTACCGGTGTCCGGCCGGACCGCTCTCCAGCCTTAAAAGACGAATAGCCTCAGCTGCGGCCTGCAATACGGCGGCGGTCATGGATTCACACCTTCCGAACTGACGGAAACCACCGTGAATTCACGGTCGGTCGCTACCTCAACGCGATACTTGGCCAGAACCCGGGCATCCTCAATCGATTCGGCGCGGATCGTCAGCCTGTCCTTCCACCCGTCCCGGGCGTGCCGGTATTCCACCAGGTAATCGCGCACAACTCGAAACTCCCTCAAAACGGGGCATAGTCAGGTATAGGAAGCCCCATGATCGTCGCTTGTAGGGCAAATTAGAAGGGTGAAAGTTTGGTGAACATATCAAAGGCGCACCACTGGAGCCCGAACGGGGCCTCAACGACGCCAAACAGACCACAGACGACCCGGACCGCAACGCACGGGGCGCGCCCATCACGACCGTTCCGGAATACAAAAAGCCCCGTCAGGAGAGAACGGGGCATCGTCTTCTTTGAGGCTCCAAACCGTTACGGGGCGCTGTTTTGCGGTCCACGGCCGCCTGGAGCATGCTTTGCGCCCTCATGATACCTTTCACGTTCGCTTGATGCTACTACCCCACCGTGAAATGCCACTAGAAACAATGCAAGTAGGTATTTTCAGCAATTAACATGCTGTTTTTATTGCAATTGTGCGCTTTGACCCCAAAATTTCAACGCTAATTTTATTCAAATACTTGACATCACTATATAAAAAAACTTCATTATTCGACGAACCCTGTCATGGCTGGAGAACCTACAGTGAGAGGCTGACGCCCATGGATAGGGAAAAAGCTCTTGCGTGGGCTGAGCAGTACCTGACCACCGAGGAGATTGAGGCGGAATTCGCGGGGGAGATCCAAGACGCATAAGCGTCACCGGTCTGGCCTACATGCACAAGTCCCCCGTCACGATTTGGCGGGGGACTTTTTTTTCTTATATACTCTTTTGATTCTGTTGAGTTTTTTCAATCGATTGCGTATTTCTCCGACGGAAAGTTTTTTTGGCAAAGCTCCACTCATCCATTTATCGATCTGTTTTTTGCTTGAAATCAAGCGGCCTTCTATTTTCCAGGCAGGAAACCCATGCCGTCTATAACGGTCCAGGCACCACGATGAAAACCCCGTATAGGCCGTGATTTCCTTAATCCCGTCCAGCCAGTCGTCATTGCGTTTGATGTTTGCTGTGATTACGGATCGTCTTTTGGTATGATGCCGCGGCTCCGGGCGTTTTCTTGCAGGTCTATCACGAGTCTCTTGACAATACTTTTTAATTTCCTCTCTGAGTATCCCAAAATCGAAGCGAAATTTTTCCATTCCTCAAGCTCCATGGTACAATAATTCCAGAGTAACGGCTGCTGCCACTCGGGCAACGAAAGAAAACACCACCCCATTTCATCGACGTCGTTTCCTGCCGATCCATGAAACCTTGGAACGCTGATCCCGGCGAAGTCAGGCCGCGTCAACCGCGCCAGGATACCGGGTTTGTACCCGTTGCACGATCGACGCGCAATCCATGCAAACAGCAAAGCCCAAGTTTTCGGATCGATGTAATGCGCCATCACAGTTCCTCGATTTCGATTTCCCATCGTGCCGGGGATCCGTAATACTTCCCCGTAAAAGACGAGTATTCCACGATTTGCTTGTCGTCTTTCCAGAAGATACCCGTCGCGCAATCCTTGAAGTGCTTAATGAGGTTGTCGAGATCCGGCCTCCCGGTCGGTCTGATGTCCTGGCAGAGCGCCATGGCTTTCCATTTTTTCGATTTAGATTCGGGGATCGGGAGGAACGCTTTGACGCCGAGACGAAGCGGTCCTTCAAGAGGAACTGCCGGCCGATGCTCATAGAGCAGAACAATCAAACGATCTTCTTCCTGTTTCTGAGAAGGCGATTTGAAGGTGAAGGCGCGACCGTGACGAGCGCAGGACCGAGCACGCTGCTGGGCTTTGGGCGGAATGACGACCTCGAAAACCAATCGGCGACACTCTTTCATTCCATTTTCTCCTCTTGCAAACCGAGCTCGATATGCGCTGCCTCTTCTTCGCGGCGCCTGAGCAATCCTTTCACCGACGGCCACAATCGTTTCATGGAACGAATGCGGTCCGGGATTTCGTTCCACGATCCACAGGAAACGAACTCTTGAATCTCACGCATTTCGCGTCTTCTGTCTCCGGACATTGAGGTGCCGCGGTTGAACACCAGGGAGAGAAGCGCTTCTTTGACGCACTGAGGAGCAATCTCGATTCCAGGGAATGCACTTTGCGTCAATCTCCAATAGCGTTGCACGGTGTGCACCTGGAATTGCACGACGGCCGTATCGAACGGGATCTCGATGTGCTTGACCGATTCAAGTGCTTTTGCCGCCGCAAACCGCTTGAGACCGCACGTTGCTTTCAGGGCCCGGGAATTCTCTTCTTTAAGGTACGCCGTCCATTCCATTTCGAACGCATCTGGCGAGTTCTGCCCGCAGTCCCATCCGATCCCGATGGTGATTCCGCTCATGGTGTTGTGCGGATCGGGAACGACCGGGAAACGACAATACTTGTCGTAGTATTTTCGTCCGCCTCCAACCTCACCGTTCAGAATCAACTGGAGTCCCTTGTCCGAGAGTTTGAAATCAGCCATAGTCTATGCCTCCCTTTCGGCCATTGTTTCAGCGAGAAACATGTATTCGTATTCCTTGAAGGGAACCGTTTGTGCGCAAACGGACACCGTTCTTTCGCGCAACAGCGCCTCAAGCAGCACGAGATAGTTGACGGCATCCCCGATTTTTTCATCGATCATACCTTCCGGGACGGACTTTTCGTTTTCCACGGCATCCACGATATCGAGGACGGACACCAGGTGTTTGCTCCACATTCCCAGCAACGCCCGGACGCTGGAGCACCCCAATACGGCAGCCGCGCGTCTGAAATTGTGAAGCCGATCGGCATCGGAGGCGTACTCGTCGGCTTTCGCCGCCAAGGTGAACCGCATCTTGCGAATGCGCTCTTCAAGAATTTTCTGAAACGTTTCGTTTTTCATCGTCGTGTTGCTCCTTTCATTTTGCGGTCGATGAGCTCCTGCCAGTACCGCATTCCGGTTTCGATGTTCTTGAGGGACCGGTCGCGGACCGCATTGTCTTGCGATGCTGAACCGATGCGGAACTGTTCCGCGACCGCTTCTTCGGTTCTGCGGATCATCGGATCCGTTGCAAGCCAGAGTTTGATAAAATCCCTGGCATCTACATCGCCAACATCATTGAATGAGGTTGCTATAGTTTCATGAGCCTGTTCCACAAATGATGCCGCCAACCTCTCAAACCCTTGTCCCAATTGCTTTCGTGCCATTTCCATCGGGTCCATTGGTCACCTCGTCGCGCTACGGCAAACTACAGTTCGTCTACAGTATTCACTAGTAATTTTTTCTATATATTTTATATATTTACTACAGCAACTACAGCAACTACAGTCGCGTGCGCACGTAAGAAAAAAATAATGATGTACGTGCAGTGCACATTTTTTCGTAACTTTTGTCGTGAAAATATTTCTGGCGATTTTCATGCTGTAGTTTCTATTGCATCTGTAGTGAGGCCGCTCTGGAAACCATTCTACGATTTTTCTTGCTGTAGTTTTGCTATAGCAAGAAACCCATTCGCCACTACAGATGAACATTTTGCGATTCATCAATTGTCCCAATCAAACGTTTGTCCCATAATGTTTTCAAAGTGTTTTCTGCACTCATCGAGGGGATCAAAGATGAGGGTTACGGCTCTACACCAATTTCCGTTCACTTCCATGTTGCGTTGCACTCGATGAATTCGCGGACACACCTCCCTCAATTCTTTGCCGAAAACCGAATCTGGCGCAGGATGACGGTTTCCGATTCGATTGGCGAACTGAATATACTCCTCGTAGAACCTGGAGCTGAGAATCACCGTCTCCCACTCCGACACGCCATCAACCGGAGTTCCGGCGCGCAACCGCTCGAACCAGAATTTGTGACTGGTCTTCATTGTCCGCATTTTCTGATCTATGAGCGCGGCGGTTTTCGGGAATTCCTTCAGGTTGCATCCAGAGATGTCGAGATTGAGCAGGTCGTGGAGCATCGCCTCACGACCTCCCGAATCCATCTGATCGAAGATGCGCTTGAAATACTGGTGGTCCTGCATGTGCGCATCGTTGACGTCGAGCACGCAGAACCTGCGCTCCTCCATCCCGGCCGGAACAACCCAGTCATTGTTGGAAGCTATGACGAGCCGAAGATGAGACTGAACCATGAACGCGTCCTTGCCTTTCGGTTCGACCGTCAGGTATTTTTCGGTGACCAGTCCCTTGAGAACACCTTCCGCGGCCTTGTCCCCCGCCCAAATGCCTTCGTCGCAGAACACGAGAAGCGCGTCTTTGAGATGATTGTTGAACCGGCCGACGAGCTGATTCGAATTCGTGACATGCAGGTAGTGCGTTCCGAGAATCTGGCCGATCTGACCGACAAAACATCCCTTTCCGGTGCCCTGCTTGCCTCGAAGCACAAGGGCGACTCCCGGACGTTCGCCTCCCGGAGACTGGAACAGGTGAGCCATCCACGCGACTAGGTAATTGAAAATCTCCTGGTCGTGACCGGCTATGACCGAAAAAATGTGGTCTTTAAACGCGGACCAATCCCCTTCTTTCGGCTGGACGGTGAATCCTCGATACAGGTTGTAGTAACCGTTGTTCTCGCGGCCGGGGGTGAAAACGATTCCCTGATACTGCCTGCGTTGAGGCGACTCGAACCACAAATTGCCGATGCTCGTTGTTTTGGTGCGACCGTTTTCGGTGATGACTGGATAGCGTTCATTGGCATGAAAGGATTTGAAATCGAAGATGGACGAAAATGCGATGTCTTTTCGGTTGAAGGTGGGATCCTCGAATTCCTTCATGACGGCGCATTTCCCGCCGACCATGATGACCGCATGGGACTCGTTGATTTGGGCGATTCGCTCCTCTATGACGCCCCGTAAAGCAACGACGGCCCCGTCCGCTTCCATCTCCTTGCGGAATCTTTCAAGGTCGGCTCGGGCGTCCTCGTAACGCTTTGAGTCCCCGTTCTTGCAGGTTTCGACATGGGTTTCCAGGCGCGAAAGTTGTCGGGAAACCTCTGCGGCGACTTCCGTGTCCTCACGAGGACATTTCGACAGTCGGACCATGCGGTCGATGACTTCGGGATGTCCCTGCTTGAGAAGATCGTTTACGTCCTTGCATCCCGCCGGCGCGATGCTCCAGTCCACAATTCGCACCTTGCCGGGGAATGCCCGCAACGCCCGGCACGTAGCTTTGATCCCCGCCGGATCGTTGTCGAAGAAAAGGACCGGAGTCCCGCCGAGTTGACCGACGCTCTTCCATTGTGAGGCCGAATAGATCGATACGACCTCCAGGGAAAGCCCGGGGCATGCTGCATAGACGGATAGGGCGTCGATCACGGCCTCGGTCACGACGCAGTAATCCGAACCGGAGCCGAACCGAAAGAAGCCGTTTCGGGCATTGGTGCCCTTGGCAAACTTTTTGGGAGCCCCGTCAATGGGAACGAACTGGATCCCGAGCAGTTTCTTCTTTGCGGCATCCGTTACCGGGAAGGCTATCGCCTTGCGTTTCGCATCGAATCCGAGCATTCCCTGCTTTTGAAGGGACGCCGAAAATTCTTTGGGCAATGCCCGACGCGACCAGTAAAGGGCGGCGTCCTCCGGCATCGGTGCCGCAATTAGGCTTTTCCATCGCTCAACGTGGCTTACCGTCCCGGACGCATCTTTGACCGTCCCGGATGCCGATCGTGCCTTGTGGGCCATCCTGCGCGTTCCTGGAACATTTCCGTCGGATATGCCCAACTCGGAGCACAGCGCAGCGATGGCTGCTTTCTTCCCGAGTCCCGTTCCGGCCTCGTAAAGATCGATTGCGTCCCAGGATTTTCCCTCGGCGTGGCAGTGGGCTTTCTCCATACTGACTTGGCAGGAAGGGTCCGAATCGCCGTGAAAGGGACACACGGAATTGCCGTGTTCTCGAAAGTGGTCCGGGAAAAAGCGTCTGAACAATTCCCGGCAATCGGCGCGAGATTTGATTTCGGCAATCCGATCCGTTTTCATCTGTTGCTCAGAGCCTCCCGAGCGCGTTTTTGCGCCCATCCCTTTTTGCTGCCGACGCTTACCTTGCGCGAATAGCATGCCCTGCAGGTGTGCGTGTAAAGGACGACCCCAATCTTGTACGGTCTGAATTTTTTCCCGCATTCGCACATCCCGACGGGCCGTTTGGGCGCCGGATGGGTTTTCCGATATTCACGCATGCGTTCGTTGTTCACGGTATTCAGGCATGCCTTGCAGCGCGATGCGTTGCAGTCGTAAAAATCTTTCCGCAGTTTGGAACAGCCGCACACCTTACCGGTCCACGGATCGTTTGGCCTGAGTTGCGAAAAACTTTTCGGTTTCTTTGGTTGCGGGGTCGTGTCCAGAGGAGGCTTGAGGGATTCGCTTATTTCTTCCGTGGTTGCCTTTCGGCATGTCCACCCCATCCAATCGAGCCATGCAACATGATCCAGGCAATAATCGATATCGAGACGATTGGTTTGTTCGGGATTGTCGTATTTGGGGCATTCGAAACATTGATGCGGTCGGTGAATATGATTGAGGCGCTCAAGGACGCATCCGTTGAGGATGATTTTTTCGGTTTTCATCCGATGGGACATCAGACGCGCCGCCTTGATTCTGTTCATGATGGGTTCCATAATTACTTGCTTTATTTGAATTAATTTTTTTCGAGAGAAAAATTATTTCCTAATTTGATCGTTTTCGCCGTCCGAGAGAGCCTGTTCCCAATACTCGGGAGTGTCGCTTTCGATGAGGAGGTAAACGCGAATGGCTTTTTCGACCCATGCCGCAAACGACATATCTTTTCGGATGGCCGCCAGCATGGCCTTTTCGGCGATGGACGGCCGCAGGCTGACGGATTTGGGTTCCTTGTTCTCGCTGAGATATTTCATAGTGTCCTTTCGTATTGGCTGGAGGAAGAGAGCCCGGTCTTTCGCGCCGGGCGTGCGACCGTCTGTTGTTGACCCGGAACGGCACCGGGGTGACCTTATGAATTGCTTGGAGGATCCGGAAGAAGATCTTCCAGCGGGATTTGCATTTCCCGCGCATATGCGGCTGCTGCACGCAGCGACATTTTCCCACCGCGCATATGGCGCCAAAGAGTGGATGGATGTATCCCAAGCCTCTCCGCGAGGGCGGTTTGGGTTATCTTTCGAGCTTTGATGTGATCTTTGAGATTTTTCATAACACTGCCATTATTGCATGGATGCAATCCGAGAAACAGGAAAAAATGCACCGATGCAATGTGATTTGTGGCAGGATTGCGGCATACAACAAGGGTTCATGGGAAATTCGCGATTTCATTTTGGAAATTAGAGAGGAAGCGGTATTATGAAAAATAGCAAACGCCATAAAGCGGATGTAACGACCGAGGCATTTTTGGATTATCTTGCGGATCTCTGTAACGACTTGGCAAAATCCGGAGAGAGTAATGAACAAATTGCCGCTCGCGCAAAAGTTGACACGACAACGGTGTGGCGTTGGCGACAGAAGGCCACAATGCCCCAATTGGACAAAATGATCGCTGCGATCGAACTCTTGGGAGGCGACATAATGATTCCGGCTCAACGTTCAGGCGGTTCGGAATTGGCTATCATTATTACGGAATTGCAGGCGGACGAAGAATTGAAAGCAGCTCTGGTCGCGGTTCTGCAAGCCGGGCCGGAAGTACGGAAAAAATTCCTCGATGATGCTAAGTTTCTCGGTTCTCTCAGCAAGCCCGCTTAATTCCTCAGATTCATCCAAATTTTCCCCAAGTTATTGAATTCAGTTGCGATAAAATTTTGCACGCATGCAATATTATGATTGCATGGCTGCAATAAATGCACTATGATTATCCCAGAGTCGGACAACGCCGCTTCGTTCCGCTGTCCCCCACCCTTCGCAGGAGGGTACGGCATTAAGGACCGAAGTGGACATTTGAAAATCATCAACCCCAGTAGGGCGGGCCTTCGGGCTTAAAGAGCGTCCAGGGAAACCCGGAAAATTTACCCGAGTTGAACAGTTAACCCACAACATCCCACCTCCGTCCCATCAAGGGAGGGAACCATGCTATGCGAACGTTGCAATACCCCGTTTCGCCCGGAAATTCTGGTGACGAACCATCGGATCGTATCGGTCCAAGTTTGTCCCAACTGTCGAACAGTCAACGACAAAACCCACAAGAGACATCAGACCATCGGGAACGATGCCCCGTTTGCGGTCGTGATTACGACGGACGATCCGCGCCGCTGCGTTGTGCTGGATGCGGAGCCTGCCTCCGGTGCGTTTGACCGCGGACGCGGAGAGGAGGCGGCGGCATGAGCGCGACAACCTACTACCTCGTCGTTCTTGCCGGTGGAGCGGTTTGGTTCCTAGTCGCCTTCCTAGTCGGGAAAGTGATCGGTAAGTGGCTTGCGAACCGAGAGAACCAACTCGATATCGAAGCGGCGCTCCATAGAGAGGAGACATGGAAATGAAATGCCCCGTGGATTCTTGTCACTTTCACCTGTTCCGCGAATGGGAAGCGGAGAACCCGCGATCCCGGAACTTCACCGGAGTGTACCGCTGCCCGAAACACGGCGTAATGCGCGTGTCGGGCCGCATCGGCAAAACCGACGATTCAAAGATGATCGTCCACTGGCATGCCGCATGCCCGGAGCATGGGACCGACACGGTTGTGACGGACCGGCTCCACCAGATCCATACGTGCATGGTGTGCCACCGGAGCATGGTGCTGAACGAAAACGGCAAGTGGATCGAACGGGACGCGCTTCCCTACCGGGACCGTGAAACGGAGCGTGCTCCGCGCAATGCGGCCGCCCGGGCGTGAACATGGGAGAGTCGCGGTACTGGAAGCTCTACGAGTTGATGGAGACGTACCGCAGGCGACTGTCGATGATCCGGGATCTGATCCGATCCGAACGCGCAAGATCGGACATCCTGGAGGAAATTCTCACCATCCTTGAAGGGAAAAGGGACTGACATGGCCGCATGCCGATGCACGAGAACAACGAAAGGAAGAGCGGTACTCGGCCGAACGATACGGATTTTGTACCGCTGCCTGGATTGCGGGAAAACGCATTCCCGCAAAGGAAACGATTACAAACCGGCAAGAAAGGATTGAGGAACATGACGAAACCCGAAAACGGCTCACCAGCGGAACGGGAGCCGATGCGAATCATCGAATTCCGGGCGGAGGCGGTCAAGCGGCTGAAGGCCGTGACGATCCGGCCGGACCCCGAGGAGCCGATCGTTCAACTGACGGGGAAAAACCGCCAAGGGAAGACTTCGGTTATCGACGGAATCTGTTGGGCGCTCTTCGGCAAAAGCAACATCCCGTCACGACCCATCCGTGATGGGGAGACATCGGCGCTCATCAAAGCGGACCTGGGAGAATACACGATCACCAGGAAGTTCACGGAGCGCGGCGAGTACCTTGAAATCCGGACCAAAGACGGCGCCGTGCTGTCATCTCCGCAGGTATGGCTCAACTCTCATTTGGGAACACGGGCCGAGAATCCGCTGAAGTTCATGGCCCTCTCGCCATCCGATCAGGTCAAAGCCCTCCAGGAACTTGTCAGGATCACCCTAGATCTGGATGAATTCAACCGGATCACCGGGCTCCCCACAAAAGGGCTCGATGCGGCGGACCCCGTGACGGTGCTGGATAAGGCGTACTCCTATTTTTACGGGCAGAGGACCGACGAGAACAAGGAGGTTGCGCGTCTCAAGGGCGTTGTGGAGACGGTTCGGTCCGACATCCCGAAAGGTATGGAATCGACGCTTGCCGTCAGCGTTCAGGAACTGTTCGCCGAACGGAAAAGCCTTGAGGCAAAACAGTACGCCAATGACCGCATGCGCGAAAAAATGGCCGAATACGAGCGTGGCATTCAGGGCCACAAGGACCGGATTGCGGCCGCCGAGCGCGAAGTGAACGAACTGGAGCGCAAACTCCTCGAGGCGAAAAAGCACGTTCAGGCATTGCAAACAGCCTTGGGCGCCATCGTCCAGGACCAGTATGCCCCGTTAAAGGAAGAGGTCGCCTCTCTTGTGGACCCCGATTTCACGGACATCGATTCTCGGATTGCCGCTGCGGATGAAACGAACCGAGTGGCCGCGAAAGTCTCGGATCTCAAGAAGGCCGAGACGGATTTTGCCGAGGCGCAACACCGCTCCGACGTGCTGACCGGCAAACTGAACAAACTCAAGGATTACAAAACGTCTTTGATCGCTTCCGCTGGGTTGCCGGTTCCGGGACTTGGCTTTGAGGGCGGCGAAGTCACGTACAACGGCAAGCCGCTGTCCCAAGCGTCAACGGCTGAGCAAATCGAGATTTCATGCGCGATTTGCATGGCCAACCACCCTGATATCAGGATTTTACTGGTCGATAGGGGTTGGAGCGATTTGGACGGCGACAGCAAGCAGGCGCTTCGTAAATGGGCCGAGACGGCCAAGGCTCAGATATGGGTGACGAAAGTCGCGGACGATGCGGAGGCAACCGGCTTTCATATCATCGACGGGGAACTTGCGGCGGTGAACGGCAAACCGTATGTGCCCGAACCGGAGGCTGAACGCTCCGACGCCGCGCCGCCACAGGACGGTGAACCCATGCAGATGCCCGCGTTCATGGCCGATGTTCCAAAACCGAAACGTTTGGGCAAGGGAGGGAAAAACGCATGAGAGAAACGGTACTCGACATTGAAATCATCCCGGACCCGAAGGCGGGTCCATTCATCCCGGAACGCGGTCCGAGGGACAGGACCGACCCGTGGGAGAAACTGATCTTCGACTCGAATTTCAACCAGGTCTGCGTGGTGGGTTTCTACGACGGGAAAGAGGCGGCAAGCGTCGGGATCGATGACCGCACGGAAAAGGAACTGCTCGAATCGGTGTGGGAGTTCATCAAGGATTACGACCGGATCATCACGTTCAACGGAATGAGTTTTGATATTCCGTTTTTGTACAAGCGGTCGTGGTTTCACGGCGTGCGCCCGACGAAAGCCGTTTCGATGCGAAAATACGACGTGACGAATCACGTGGACGTTCGAGCGGTCCTATCCAATTGGGACAGTTACGCGCGTGGAAACCTGGATTTGTACGGCGCATTGAAACTCGGCGCCCGCAAGACGGAGGGGATCACGGGCGCGGACGTTGCGCGGTTGTGGGAGTCCGGCCAGTACGAAGTCGTTCATTCCTACTGTGGTCAGGACTGCAAGCTGACGTGGGAATTGTACCAGTCCCTCAAAGGATACTACTTGCCTGCGGACCCGCAGGGAAACGAAGCGTTGCCCTTCTAGGGCGCGATGGAAAGGAAAACGAAATGGCTCTAATGGCAAGAGAAACAGGCGGAGGCGGGTTCGATCCGGTGCCCGAAGGGGTTCACCACGCGGTGTGCTACGGGGTCTATGACCTGGGCACGCACATCAATGAAATGTTCGGGAAGGCAGAGCGGAAGGTGCTGGTCTGCTGGGAAATCCCGGAGGAACGGATCGAACTCAAAGGCAAGGACGGCAAGGTTCGGAATCTGCCGCGCTGCGTCAGCAAGAAGTACACGCTGAGTTTGGGCAAGAAGGCAACCCTGCGAAAAGACCTCGAATCGTGGCGCAACAAGGCGTTCACGCCAGACGAGCTGGGCGGGTTCGACCTGGAAAAGCTCCTGCGGGTCAACTGCATGATCCAGATTGTGCACCAGGCAAAAGACGAGCGCACGTACGCGAACGTGAACGCGGTCATGCCGCTCTACAAGGGCGTTGCCAAGAAAGAACCGGAAAATGCGGTGAAGTTTTTTTCCTTCGAGGATGAGGACGGCGGGGACATCCCGGAGGACACGCCGGATTGGATCGTGAAACTGATCCAGGATTCGAGCGAATGGGCGCGTCGGTTCAAGAAGCCTTCGGGCGGGAACGGTCAGGCGGACGGAGTGCCGGACATGCCGGATTTCATGAAGGACGGGAAGTCCGGTGCAATGCCGCCGGCCGAGGACGATGTTCCTTTCTAGGTAGTGCGTGATGCCCCGGTGATCGTGCCGGGGCACTCACCTTCCTTTAAGTGGAGACCGGGACGTGCACATGGTGAATCAAACGAACATCACGGTTACGGGACGCATCGAATCGCTGTCGAAACCGTACAACGGATCGTGGCGTTTCGGAACGGTGAAACCGGAACGCGAGGCGGCAATCACGATTTGCGGGAATCTGCCGGACGGCCTTGAAACGGGGGATTACGCGACGTTTAAGGGCACGATGGGCGAGTACAAGGGCAAGCCGCAACTGCGGGTGAACAGCGCGGTCCGTGAAATGCCAAGGGATGAGGCCGGAATACTGGAGTACCTGGACCGGCATTTCCCTTTCGTCGGGCCGGTGATTGCACGGGCACTCCATGCGCGGTTCGGAAACCGGATCTTCGATGTGATGGAAAACGACCATGCGGAACTCGCCGGGGTGCGCGGCATCACTTTACGGAGGGCCGAGGAAATCCACCGGGAATACCTTGGCATCAAGGGAGACGTCGAGGCGGACGTGTGGTTTGCAACGATGGGAATCAGCCTGTCTTGCAGACAGAGACTGCTCGATGAGTACAAAACGAAGGATGCGGCGATAGCAATGATTCGCTCGAACCCGTACAGGCTGGCTGACGAGGTATGGGGGATAGGGTTCAAGAAGGCGGATGTTATCGCTCTCAACATGGGTATCGCCATGGATGCGCGCAACCGGATCGCCGCAGGGATTGTCTGGACGTTGCAGGACGCGGCGACCGGCAAGGGCCATTGCTGCCTGCCGAGAACCGACCTGATTCGCGCGGCATCCGAAGTGCTTGGGTCCGGGAAGGATAAAACGGCATCGGTTCTCGATTGGATGCTTGAGCGTGAAACGGTGTCGGTTTTCCGGGACTGCATCTACCTGCCGTCCTTTCTTGAGGCCGAACGCAGCGTAGCGAGCAAACTGCGCCGGTTGGTGATCATGCCGCATGAAATCATGCTGCACGAACTGAGCGAGTCGGATCTTGGCGAGATGGACGCGGACCAAAGACGCGGGCTGGAACTGGCGTTGTCCTCGAAGGTCGCGGTGATAACCGGCGGTCCTGGGGTGGGGAAAACGTACCTGATCAGACAAATCATCCGGGCTTTGGGCACCGACCGAAAGGTGGAGCTTGCGGCACCAACCGGCAAGGCCGCAAAGCGCATGTTCGAGGCAACCGGCCTCGAGGCGCGAACGATTCATCGATTGCTCGAATACTCGCCTTCGGGCGGCGGTTTCCTGCGCGATGAGGCGAACCCGCTGGATGCGGATACGGTGATTGTCGATGAGACTTCGATGATCGACGTCATGCTGATGGACTCCTTGTTGAAGGCGATTCCGCTGCAAAGTCAGATCATTTTCGTGGGCGACGCGGACCAGCTCCCGAGCGTGGGGCCGGGAAGGGTGTTCGCGGACATGATCGATTCGGAAACGTTGCCCGTTGCGCGGTTGCAAACGTTGCACCGCCAGGCGGAAAAATCGTTGATTCACGTCAACGCGCAACGCATCAACCGCGGTGAGAAACTTCGGGGCGTGACGGCACACTCCGGGGATCTGCGGTTCGTTGAAGCGGGGGACCCGCAACAAGTGCAGGATTACATCGTCCAGGCATGCCGCGTGGTGCCGCAGCGATGGGGAATGCGGCCGGATGATTTCCAGGTGCTTTGCCCTCAAAAAAGAGGATTGGTCGGGACGCAGACATTGAACGAATTGTTGCGTCCCGTGTTGAATCCCAATGGCGAAAAGATCGCTGGGACTTTCTTCTTTACCGGGGACCGCGTGATCCAGACGAAAAACGATTACGAGCTGGACGTGTTCAATGGGGATATCGGAACGGTTGCGGGCCCTGCCGCAAAAGGGGATGGACTTGCGGTGACGTTCGAGGACCAGCGTGGAATGCGAATGGTGGAGTATCCTGCCGGCAGATTGGATGAACTGGCGCCTGCTTATGCCTTGACGGTGCACAAGAGCCAGGGGAGCGAATTTCCGGTGGTGATCATGCCGGTGCATTCGACCAATCACATCATGCTGAAACGGAACCTGTTGTACACGGCGATTACCAGGGCGAAACGGTACTGCATTCTGATTGGTACTCAGAAAGGGTTGAACACGGCAATACGCACCCTGGACGCCAACAAACGATACAGCAATCTGAGGGATTTTATCGAACACGGAGAGGAGTAACCCATGCAAATCACGATCAAAAACCGATACACCGACGCAATCATCTACACAACCAATGCTCCCGACCTGAAATCCGCAGTCGAGCAGGCAGTAAAAGAGGGCGTTAACCTGTCCGGGGCCGACCTGTACGAGGCCAACCTGTCCGGGGCCAACCTGTCCGGGTCCAACCTGTACTTGGCCTACCTGTCCGGGGCCAACCTGTCCGGGGCCAACCTGTCCGGGGCCGACCTGTCCGGGGCCGACCTGTCCAGGGCCGACCTGTCCAGGGCCAACCTGTCCGGGGCCAACCTGTCCGGGGCCGACCTGTCCAGGGCCTACCTGTCCGGGGCCGACCTGTACGAGGCCAACCTGTCCAGGGCCAACCTGTCCGGGGCCAACCTGTCCAGGGCCAACCTGTCCGGGGCCGACCTGTACGAGGCCAACCTGTCCGGGTCCAACCTGTACTTGGCCGACCTGTCCAGGGCCAACCTGTCCGGGGCCAACCTGTCCAGGGCCAACCTGTCCGGGGCCAACCTGTCCGGGGCCAACCTGTCCGGGGCCAACCTGTACTTGGCCAACCTGTCCGGGGCCAACCTGTCCGGGTCCAACCTGTCCGGGGCCGACCTGTCCGGGGCCGACCTGTCCAGGGCCTACCTGTTCGGGGCCAACCTGTCCGGGGCCGACCTGTCCGGGGCCAAAGGCATCAATAAGAATCTTTGCACTCCCTTGCAAATGCTATTCGATCAACCCGGCAAAATCCGTGCCTATAAGCTCGTTACATCGGCAAGCACTGGGCCGCATTATCCGTCAATAACCTACGAATGATTTTGTGTTCAGTGAGAGTAAGGCGCACCTTCGGATATGAGGTATTCAATGAACGAACTGATCATCGACCTGTTCGCCGGCGGCGGGGGAGCCTCTCAGGGAATCCGCATGGCGCTCGGACGGGACCCGGACGTCGCCGTCAACCATGACGCCGTGGCGGTGGCGATGCATGCGGCCAATCACCTGGGGGCATGGCACCTGCAGCAAGACGTTTGGGAAGTCCACCCCCGGTGGGCCACCCGGCGGCGACCGGTTGCCCTGCTGTGGGCGAGCCCGGACTGCACGCATTTTTCAAAGGCCAAGGGCGGTCCCCCGGTCCGGGACATCAAGCGCCGCTCCCTGGCATGGGTTGTGGAGCGATGGGCGCGGGAAGTGCGTCCCCGAGTCATTCTCCTCGAGAACGTCGAGGAGTTCCAGAATTGGGGACCCCTGAGCGGAGCCGGTGAGATCGTGCAAAGCCAAAAAGGTGATACATTCCGGGCTTTCACGCGCCGTCTCCGGCGTCTCGGCTACTCGGTCGAGTGGCGCGAGCGCCGGGCGTGCGACTACGGGGCTCCGACAATCCGCAAGAGGCTATTCCTGATCGCCCGGTGCGACGGCAACCCGATTGTCTGGCCTGAACCGACGCACGGGCCGGGACGGCTCCCTTACCGGACTGCGGCCGAAATCATCGACTGGAGCATCCCGTGTCCGTCCATCTTCGAGCGGAAACGGCCTCTCGCAGAAAACACGCTGCGCAGAATCGCCGAGGGTATCAGGCGATACGTGATCGAGGCGGCCGAGCCGTTCATTGTTCGATTCCGCGGGTCTCCAACCAGCGGGACATGCTCCATCAATGCCCCTTTGCCAACGATAACAGCCGGAGCATACATCAAACGTCCCGCAGGCGCCGGCCATGCCCTTGGTCTTTGCGTTCCTTATGTCCAAACCTACTACGGCCCCAAGCGCCCCGGCGATTTCCGTGGGATCCACATCAACGACTGTCTGAGAACTCAGAGCACCGAGAACCGCTTCGCTCTCGTGGCCGCCTTCCTCGCCAAGCACTACGGCGGAGTCGTCGGCCAGGATCTTCGTGGGCCGGTCGGGACCGTGACATCGATCGACCATCATTCCTTAGTTTCGGTGAACCTCATCCGGCATTTCGGCCATAGCGTCGGCCAGGAAGCGAATGCTCCGGCACCTACCACGACGGCCGGCGGCTCGGGCAAAACCGGGCTCGTGACTTCTCGCCTTGTCAAGCTCCGAGGAACCTGCAAGGCCGGTCAGCCCGTCTCGGAGCCAATGCCCACAATCACGAGCGGAGGCCTCCACATCGGAGAAGTCCGGGCCTTCCTCCTGAAATACTACGGGACCGACCAGGACCCCCAACTACGCGATCCCCTGCACACGCTGACGACAAAGCACCGATTCGGCGTCGTGACCATCAATATCCAGGGAGAGCCCTACATCATCACCGACATCGGCATGAGGATGTTGAGCCCTCGGGAACTCTTCCGGGCTCAAGGATTCCCGGACAGTTACAAGATCGACATTGAAGTCAACGGCAAAAGGATCACCAAAACCGACCAGGTGAGGATGGTCGGCAATTCGGTGTGTCCGCCCATCGCCGCGGAGCTCGTGCGGGCGAACCTGGAAAGCGAGGAACAGATCGAACACACAAAGGAGCAAATCATGAACGGTGTTGAACTTATTGCACAGGAACGGAAACGGCATGAGGAAGAGGGTTGGACCGCCGAGCACGATGACCAGCACACCGAAGGGGAACTGGCTCAAGCTGCCGCCTGTTACTGCCTGCCTGATTTATCCGTGGAGATGAGTGAGCCCGTACAACTCAACTCGTCTCGTGGAGTCGCTGATTGCTACCTCTACGACTACGGCCCTCCGCCAGAGCTAGCACCAGGGCAGATAAGATGGCCGTGGGACACCAAATGGTACAAGCGCACGCCGGAAGATCGCGTGCGTGAGTTGGTAAAAGCGGGATCCCTGATCGCCGCCGAGATCGATAGGTTGCAGCGACGGCAGGAGGTGCAGGAATGAGTAATCGAATAGGATGGTGTGACACAACCTGGAATCCCGTGACCGGCTGCACTCCCATCAGCGAAGCATGTGACCATTGCTATGCTCGGAGTATGTCTCAACGTCTCAAGGGCCGATTCGGGTATCCCGCAGACGATCCATTCAGGGTAACGTTGCACCCCGACAAGTTGGATGAACCCTTGAAGTGGAGGAAGCCCCGGCGCGTGTTCGTCGTGTCGATGGGGGATCTGTTCCATGAGGATGTTCGCTTCAACTTCATTGCTGCTGTATTTGGCGTGATGGCCGCCTGTCCTCAGCACACATTCTTATTGCTGACCAAACGCCCCGAACGTGTTTTGGAATGGTTTTCATGGGACCAGAAACGACAAGAGCAAGGGAAGAGTATGTTCCCGAATGACGATGATGAATGGCGCATACGGCAGATGCTCTGTGTCGAGGGTAGAAAGCACGGTGCAAATATCCCTCCTCATCATGGCGGAGAATGGCCCCTCCCCAATGTCTGGCTCGGCGTGACCGCCGAGAACCAGGACCGCCTTGAGGAACGGACTGGCATCCTGCTCCAGATCCCGTCAGCCAAAAGATTCGTCAGCCTGGAGCCGATGTTGGGACCGATGGAACTGCATCAGTACATTCCTCATTTTGAGGGATGCCGCTGTCCGGAATGCTACCACCGGGCCTTTAAATCCCAAGGTGAAAAAACAGCCTCCCGATTTAACAGCGGGAGAATTTAACAGGAGTGAATGATGGACGTGATCATAGTTCGGTTGGATTTAGAGGTGCAAGTCAGTCTTCCGGAGGGACCAATCCTGCATGATGGAGAGTTGGTTGCCGAGTG
>Ga0209606_1001496_pt1 | contig 28671 bp, 40 predicted proteins | sample AD_UKC057_MetaG_FD_184412 | JGI IMG/M metagenome (GOLD analysis project Ga0209606, IMG submission 184412) | Active sludge microbial communities of municipal wastewater-treating anaerobic digesters from USA - AD_UKC057_MetaG (SPAdes) (version 2) | ecosystem: Engineered > Bioreactor > Anaerobic >...
CCGAGCATATCAAGACGCCCCTCTAACCAACCATTGTAGAATGCCGCGTATAGGTTTCTACCTGTAGGATTTCTCATAGATCGGGTATCCCATTCCGAATATCGACGCCGAACATCTCCTATTACCCTTCTGCTATCCCATCCTTTCATTCCCTCACCCCGTTATCCGTAATCCTATGCCATGCAACCACGTCACCAATACAGGTCGCAATTTCATTCGGTGCGTGGTTCGGGCAGAAATACATCATTCTCCTAAATGGGCTTCTTATCTCACATCCAGTATATCCAAGTTCTTCAAGAGTGATCACCGGCTTCTTTGGTATTATTGCTCCGCAGATTTCGCACTGTCTAACTTTTTGCGCAGAACAGATAGTCTTGGTCATACCATCACACCCCTATACGCCGTCCGCAGCGCATCAAGGATCTTATTGAACGCGATCTTCTCATCCTCCGTCATGTTCGGCATATCCATAGTTATGGTTCGGCACTTTGAGCACCCTTGAACGGATAAGGAGGGATCTCTATCAGTCACGCTCATTCCCTCACCTCTTGCTCGCCGTTCTCCTCAATCTCATAGAACTGCCCTCTCTTCCACTTACCGTCCTCAAACCGCCATGTAATAAGATACTCAGGGGGTATTTCGATCATTCCCTCACCTCGTTCTCTTTACCGTTATCTGTAATCCTTGGAAGGCGAGTTCCTAAGAACCCACAGTAAGGGGTGGCGTATTGCCCATCTGTAAATCCGTAGGAATAACATCGCTTCCTTTTGCATGGCTCCTGTATTATTGGACAGAAATCAGGAACTGTCATTCCCTCACCTCGTTCTCCGCAATCTTAATGATATGGTTCCCATTGTCACCGTTGTCCCCATCGCCTTCAAGTTCCAGACGAAGATCATCAAAACGTGATGCGAATGATGATTGTATGAACCGAACCATCACCGAACTTGCCTCTTCACCTCTATGAATCGTCTTTACAAATTCATTTGCAGCCCTCACAAGGGACATCCCGCCCCAGTGGGAGTATAGATAAGGGGAGTTGTCCCCCCATACATCCTGAAATTGGATTGATACCCTATCTCCCATATCTCAAGCCTCCTTTTGCGCAGAACAGATGTTCCCTGAAGTCATTCAGAACACCCGGTTCCAGTAGTCATCGAACTCCCGTAGGAAATCATCATACGCCGCCTCATGGATCTCCCACTTCAGGCTTTCAACCCTACCGGGAAATTCCCCTTCCATTCGCAGCATAACATAATACTTCATGCCGTCACCTTCATCCATACCCCTCTATTCACCAACTTCATATCATCTCTCATAGAAAGATACCGCGATAATGCCCGCGTCTCAATCTTATACCTGCTTGGCGGCACCTTAGTAGCAATATGTTCAAGACTATACTCTACTCCCGCTTCAAGCGACTCTACCGCCATCCCTACTCTCCTCTCGTTCGGCACTAACCCGGACGGGAACTGCCCGTAATGTTTACTCCTATACGCGCTCCAACACTCCCATGAACAGAAGTATTCACCCCGTACTGACTTCGCGGCCTCTGATGGCGACCGGTTAAACATCCGACCACAATTCGTACACTGTATCATCACCAAAGTATCACGCAATATTATTTCATCTATACTCTCATAAACCTTTTTGATGTCAGCGAGCTTATAGAATAGAGTTGTCTTTTACTTGGGAGTTGATACTATGGAGAGGTATAAATGTCTACATTGCAGCATCATCATTAACGCCGAGGATATGGAAGACGGCGAGAAATGTCCTGAGTGTCATACTCATATCCATATAAAGAAAATGTGTGAACGAGACGTGATGCACTGCGGGCACGTTGATATACAACCCTCCGTGCAACTCTGTGATGTGTGCGGCGAGGTAGTATGTCCTCAGTGCGGCAGTCACTATACTCACTTCGGTATCTCTCGCGTCACCGGCTACTTAGCTGAAGTTGAAGGGTGGGGTGAAGGGAAGAGAGCAGAGTTTAGAGATAGGAAACACTACAACATCCAGTAGCGATTGGGTGAATATCTTTTCAATATTGAGTAGTATAGAGTAGGGTATGTTAGGCGCAACACCTGTAAATTTTACACTAATCTTCTCCTACTTATGGATACTATCCGCGATGTTGCTAGCAATCGCGATGTTCATGATCACTTCTCCCAGATGGGACTACCGTTTAATCGGGTTCAGCTGGTTCTTCTGGGCCAGCATAGTATTCCTGATCTGGTGCGCGTGTGGTTACTGCCAGTATTGGTACTTAGGATTAATTGGGATACTGTATGCCCTATGGGGATACGCCAGGAACAAACCACAGGAACCTACAGCACAGGAACTAGAAGAAGAGGCGGGGGTAAAAGTTCCGGGCTACGAGTAACTTATTTATACTCTTGTATCGTATATAATAAGCAGGGACACGTCATAGGGCGAACGTGATCCCTCTACCTGTTCATCTCCTGTAGTAACCAAAGCCCTAGGGACTCTCCATTTTTTTAACAACGTACCTAAAAAAGATTAGTACTAATCTGGGTTAGGTGTAGGGATATACCCTGACAAAAAACAGCAGTTTGAGGGGTTATAACCCTCCAAATACCTGTAGACATCGCTTCCAGAACGAATCCCTCTTAACAATCCGTTTCGCTTTCACCACATGCGTCTTCTTGCCCTCCTTCCCCCGGTAACGAATGAACAGTCCTTTCTGGTTCAACCGGACCCGCACGGCCTTCTGGGTCCTCTTAGTGATTATCCCAATATCTTCTAGTGAATATCCATTATGATACAACCCTACAAGGATCTCGTCTTCCTCCTCAGTCCATCGTTTCCATCTGTTCTCTGGTTTACTCATAATCAGATCACCCCTTCCCACAGGACACGGCCATCCGGCCCGCCATGCAGCCGCCATTTCTGGCCGTCAAATGATGGCACTAACCCCATCTCCCAGAGCGTAACGGCTGGCTGGTATGGGTATCCCTCGCGTGCGATCCTAGGGGTATACGTCCATGCAGATCGAGGTAAATTAAAGAACGTACCGGAATAAGCCCCGACCGAATCCCAGACCGAAGCCCCGACCGAATCCCCGACCGAAGCCCAGACCGAAGCCTCGACCGAATCCCCGACCGAAGCCCTGACCGAAGCCCCGACCGAATCCCTGATCGAATACCTGACCGAATCCCCGACCGAAGCCCCGACCGAAGCCCTGACCGAAGCCCAGACCGAAGCCCAGACCGAAGCCCCGACCGAATCCCCGACCGAAGCCCTGACCGAAGCCCCGACCGAAGCCCACTCTTTCAGTAGCCGGATATGTTCATCGGTGATCTCTTTAGGGGGGGCTACATCACGGAACGGATGGATAATCGGTTTCCTGACAAGGATATTATCCAGTTGTTTCAACCATTTCTTATGCTCACGCTCACATGCCCGTTTATGCGCCAGTGTCCACCATGCCGGGGTGACGTCCATATCGATCTTGAATACCCATTCGTCAGGTTCAAGATACGAACCGTTCTTCGGGCTGATCTCGATCCGGCAGAACTCGATCTTATCCGGATCAATCGTGTTATCCCGGTATCCCGCGTTCTTGATCAGGTCTTCGTGTGAATCCGTGCCGAACGTCCAGGTAACCGTCTTATCCCTACCAATAACACAAGAGAACGCTCTACACATTCAGGTCACCGCCTTATACACATTAATCGGTCTGCCGTACTGACCGGGGACCTGCCCGCTCTTGATGATCCTCCCAGTATTGCACAGGTTGGTAAGAGCTCGCCTGATACTGGTGATCGGGCGTAGGTCATACCATTCCCTCCCACAACACACGACCATCAGGCCCGCCATGCAGTCTCCACTTCTTACCATCAAATGATGGCACCAGCCCCAGTTCCCAGAGTGTAACTGCTGGTTGGAATGGGTATCCCTCGCCAGGGATATTCTCGGTATACTTCCACGCAGAGCGAGGCAGTGAGAGAAACGAACCTGTGTAAGCCCTGACCGAAGCCCAGACCGAAGCCCTGACCGACTCCCCGACCAAAGCCCCGACCGAATCCCTGACCGAATCCCCGACCGAATCCCTGACCGAATCCCTGACCGAATCCCCGACCGAATCCCCGACCGAAGCCCAGACCGAATCCCCGACCGAATCCCCGACCGAAGCCCAGACCGAATCCCCGACCGAAGCCCTGACCGAATCCCTGACCGAAGCCCCGACCGAAGCCCAGACCGAATCCCCGACCGAAGCCCATTCTCTCACTAACTGGATATGTTCATCAGTGATCTTCTCTGGTGGCGTGATCTGGAACGGATGAACAATCGGTTTCCTGACAAGAACCTTATCCAGTTCCTTGACCCATTTCTTATGCTCACGCTCACACGCTCGTTTATGTGCCAATGTCCACCATGCCGGGGTAACGTCCATATCGATCTTGATTACCCACTCGTCAGGTTCCAGATACGACCCGTTCTTCGGGCTGATCTCAATCCGGCAGAACTCGATCTTTTCCGGGTCCAGTGTATCGTCTTTGTATCCGGCGATCTTGATCAGGTCTTCATGTGAATCCGTGCCGAACCGCCAGGTAACTGTTTTATCGCGCCCGATAACGCAGGAGAACGCCTTACACATGGCTGATCACCCCTTCCCACAGGACACGACCATCCGGCCCGCCATGTAACCTCCATGTCCTACCATCGAACGACGGAACCAGCCCCAATTCCCAGAGCGTGACTGCTGGCTGGAATGGGTATCCCTCGCCAGGGATATTCTCGGTATACTTCCATTCAGATCGGGGGATGATGAAGAACGTGCCATTATAAGCCCCGACCGAATCCCAGACCGAAGCCCAGACCGAATCCCCGACCGAATACCTGACCGAATCCCCGACCGAATCCCCGACCGAAGCCCAGACCGAATCCCCGACCGAAGCCCCGACCGAAGCCCAGACCGAAGCCCCGACCGAAGCCCTGACCGAAGCCCTGACCGAAGCCCTGACCGAAGCCCCGACCGAAGCCCAGACCGAAGCCCCGACCGAAGCCACGACCGAAGCCCTGACCGAAGCCCATTCTCTCACTAACTGGATATGTTCATCAGTGATCTTCTCTGGTGGCGTGATATGGAACGGCTGAACAATTGGTTTCCTGACAAGAACCTTATCCAGTTCCTTAATCCATTTCTTATGCTCACGCTCACACGCTCGTTTATGTGCCAATGTCCACCATGCCGGGGTAACGTCCATATCGATCTTGAATACCCACTCGTCAGGTTCCAGATACGACCCGTTCTTCGGGCTGATCTCAATCCGGCAGAACTCGATCTTTTCCGGGTCCAGTGTATCGTCTTTGTATCCGGCGATCTTGATCAGGTCTTCATGTGAATCCGTGCCGAACCGCCAGGTAACTGTTTTATCGCGCCCGATAACGCAGGAGAACGCCTTACACATGGCTGATCACCCCTTCCCACAGGACACGACCATCCGGCCCGCCATGTAACCTCCATGTCCTACCATCGAACGACGGAACCAGCCCCAATTCCCAGAGCGTGACTGCTGGCTGGAATGGGTATCCCTCGCCAGGGATATTCTCGGTATACTTCCATTCAGATCGGGGGATGATGAAGAACGTGCCATTATAAGCCCCGACCGAATCCCAGACCGAAGCCCAGACCGAATCCCCGACCGAATACCTGACCGAATCCCCGACCGAATCCCCGACCGAAGCCCAGACCGAATCCCCGACCGAAGCCCCGACCGAAGCCCAGACCGAAGCCCCGACCGAAGCCCTGACCGAAGCCCTGACCGAAGCCCTGACCGAAGCCCCGACCGAAGCCCAGACCGAAGCCCCGACCGAAGCCACGACCGAAGCCCTGACCGAAGCCCATTCTCTCACTAACTGGATATGTTCATCAGTGATCTTCTCTGGTGGCGTGATATGGAACGGCTGAACAATTGGTTTCCTGACAAGAACCTTATCCAGTTCCTTAATCCATTTCTTATGCTCACGCTCACATGCCCGTTTATGCGCCAGAGACCACCACGTCGGAGTAACATCCATATCGATCTTGAATACCCATTTGTCAGGTTCAAGATAGGAACCGTTCTTCGGGCTAATCTCAATCCGGCAAAACTCGATCTTATCCGGGTCAATCGTGTTATCCCGGTATCCCGCGTTCTTGATCAGGTCTTCATGGGAATCCGTGCCGAATTTCCAGGTAACGGTCTTGTCACGCCCGATAATACAGGAGAATGCTTTACACATTACGCACTACCTCCTTTTGGCAGTCCAACAATCACAACATCCCAAGTCTTGACCATAATCACCTTTACGGTGTATCCCTCCTTCTTCCAGGACTTGGCATAGTCCCGGGCCTCCTTGAGGTTGTCGAATCTTCCAACCATGCGTTCATCTCCGGTCATCTCATCACCTGTTCCCCGGTGGTGGCATCATATCTCTGCCGGTCTTTTAATTCCTGCTGCTTACCGGCATTCCAGCCACTGACTTCCTGAAGGTATCCAGTGACCCGGCTTATCTGGGTGACATCATGAGAACCGCATCCCGGGCAGCCAGTATTGGCATACCCCCCATTCTTCTCCCACCATGCGTTGGTGCAATCCTGATTACAGAAGAATCTCCCTGTCCGGTTCTTTTTGACGAGGGCAGGAGTGCGCCGTATCTCCTTCCCACAATTGGAACAATACACGATGACCGGCATCAGATTACACCTTCCCACAGGATACGCCCGCCAGGACCGCCGTGCAACCGCCATTTCTCCCCATCAAACGACGGCACTAGACCGAGTTCCCAGAGTGTAACTGCTGGTTGGAATGGGTATCCCTCGCCAGGGATATTCTCGGTATACTTCCAATCGGATCGGGGGATGATGAAGAACGTGCCATTATAAGCCCTGACTGAATCCCAGACCGAATCCCTGACCGAATCCCTGACTGAATCCCAGACCGAATCCCTGACCGAATCCCTGACCGAATCCCCGACCGAATCCCTGACCGAAGCCTCGACCGAATCCCTGACCGAAGCCCAGACCGAATCCCTGACCGAATCCCTGACCGAATCCCCGACCGAATCCCCGACCGAATCCCTGACCGAATCCCCGACCGAAGCCCAGACCGAAGCCCTGACCGAAGCCCCGACCGAAGCCCAGACCGAATCCCCGACCGAAGCCCATTCTCTCACTAACTGGATATGTTCATCAGTGATCTTCTCTGGTGGCGTGATCTGGAACGGATGAACAATCGGTTTCCTGACAAGAACCTTATCCAGTTCCTTGACCCATTTCTTATGCTCACGCTCACATGCCCGTTTATGCGCCAGTGTCCACCATGCCGGGGTGACGTCCATATCGATCTTGAATACCCATTCATCTGGGTCCAGATACGACCTGTTCTTCGGGCTGATCTCAATCCGGCAGAACTCGATCTTTTCCGGGTCCAGTGTATTGTCTTTGTATCCGGCGATCCTGATCAAGTCTTCATGTGAATCCGTGCCGAACCGCCAGGTCACGGTCTTATCTCTACCAATCACGCAACTAAACGCTTTACACATACAATATAGTATTACGCTATACTATATCTTAAACCTGTCGAGTCAGTTATTTATACTACGATATTATACTATACAGTAGATGAAACGCATTTTAGTAGTATCTGACTTACATGTAGGTTCAAAATGGGGATTGACCAGTAAGAAAGATAATAGCGTCCAGCGGAAGCTATTCGGCTGGTGGCGCGAGATGGTAGACGAGACGGGTAGTGTGGACGCCTGTATCGTGAACGGCGACATCTGTGACGGTCTCAACAGGAAAGAAGAGGGTGAAGGCGTTGAGATGGATGGCAAAGACCAGATTATCGAAGCCGTTGACCTGCTAGAGAGGATAGACTGTAAGAAATATTATGGTACTCAGGGGACGGGATACCATACCAAGAAGAACCCGAGCATGGATTGGGCGGTTATCCACGACCTGAAAGGCACGTTCGATACTGAACTGGCTCTAACTATAGAGAAGACGCGGTTCCATGTGGCTCATAAGATAGGGGTCAGCGGGTCAGGTCAGATGTATCACGGCACCCCGATTAGTAAAGAGATGATGGTAGCGAGTCTTAACAGGGAACAGATGGGGAAGTTCGACGTTATCCTCCGTGGTCACGCCCATTACTTCTTCTATACCGGAAGCAAATCGACATTAGCGGTGATCGGTCCCTGCTGGAAGGGCAGAGACCCGTATGCGGCTACCAGTTCGCTCAAGTGGAACCCCGATATCGGCTGGATGCTGTTCGAGGTTGACGGAGACTCGTATAGCTGGGAACACCACATCAAGAAGTTAGACCAGTCCGAACTCTTCATGGAGCAGCGGGTCTAATGATAGACCTCAACAAAGTCTATAACATTGACTGCATAGACGGTCTGAAGGGTGTACCGGACAATACGGTAGACCTCATAGTTACATCTCCCCCATACAATGTAGGGATAGAATACGATTCACACAATGACAATATGCCGTGGGACCAGTATTATAACTGGTGTGAACAATGGTTGAGTGAACTCTACCGCGTATTGAAACCGGATGGGAGGTTCTGCCTAAACCACTACATATCATTCGGGAGTTCAAAGTGGCGCGAGGTTCCACTAATGCGGCTAAATACCATATGTGAGAATATAGGGTTCAAGCACCATTCTCTTTCATTGTGGTGGGACGAGCACCGATGTAAATATTCTGCATGGGGTAGTTGGAAGTCGGCATCGTCCCCCTACATCAATCAACCTATAGAGGGCGTCCTAATACTCTATAAAGATAGATGGAAGAGAGACAATAAAGGAGAAGACACGATCTCCAAAGATGACTTCATAATGGGGTGCTCTGGTATATGGAAGATTAACCCTGTTCATGGAGGAGATACCCCTGCGAACTACCCAGAGCGTCTACCGAAATTATGTATAGAACTATTATCCTTCAAAGACGATATAGTGCTTGACCCGTTCTCTGGCTCTGGAACAACCGGTGTCGCTGCGCTGAAGACCGAAAGGAGGTTTATAGGGTTCGAGATATCCCCGGCATACTGCGAAATAGCGAACTCTAACCTGAAGGTCTGGAAAGAACAGAGAAGACTCTAACACATCTCCCTCCATATATAACAAGTTTTTTATATTTACAGGCATATAGAATTAACGCAGTGATTCTCGATGCCGTCAACTGACTACTTGCCTTATCGTAGCGCGCGGCATACCGTATCAAATCTCGATAAAGTCGAATCTTCTGTTCTTGCCGCCGCTATCCTGAAAGCGTATGGCAGTCCGTTCGGCATCCTCGGTAACTCTTCTGATTACGATACTCCTAACATTAAGAACAAGTCAGATGATATCACGCCGGAAGAAGCGGAATCCGTCCGTCGTGCGATCTGGCCGCAATCCAACTGGTTCAATACGTTAGGTATGGTTCGTACCGGGTTTACAAAGTCAGATAACGATGAGTTAGCCGAGAACGCGTATTTTGCGGTCGCTGAAAAATCAATTCTTGATTATATCTCGACGCTTAATTGGACGGTAGTAGACAAGAAACACGAACCGGTAGACGACGCCGTAGATTTGCTGAAACGTCCTAACCCCCAGATGTATTTTGATGATATGGTGAAAGCTTCATTGCGGGACGTGTTACGGTATGACGCGGGTGTGCTTTATAAATCGTTCAATAGAAGAGGATACGTAACCGAAATCAAACCGTTTTTAGGCACGGAGTTCTGGGCCGAGATTGATAGACAGTCGTGGGTTGGTCATACCGCTGGCGTCCCGTTCACCGGCTGGTACTCGAAAGGTTACGTCGTCCACTGGTGGCAGCGGTCACGCACCGGGTTATACATCTCTTTTGTCCCGGACGAAGTGGCGTATATGAAGCTCTACCCTCAAAGCGACAATGTATACGGGACGGACTTCATCATGCGGGCTAAATACCAGATACAATACCTGATAGACAGTACGAGAGCCGCAGGGAAGACGTTCGCTAATGGGGTGGTGCCATCAATCGTCTGGAAACATCCACAAGTCTACGACATGAACCAGTTACAGTCCCGTATGGCTGAAGTCAGGAAAGAGAATCAAGGGTCGTATAGGTTCGGCTCGATCCTCCATTTAGTCAGGGATGAGGAAGTTGACACGCTCTCCCACACATTACACGATATGGAATGGTTAGAAGGGCAACAGTTCGTTGCTAACCTCGTCTGGTCATTATTTGGATTTCAGCCGGAAGAGTTCGGGAACCAGTCGGGGCAGAACCGAGCTACGGCGTATATCTCCCGTAACGTCACGAAGAGTAAGATGCTCTACCCATTAATGCACTTCTACGAGAAGTATATCAATTTCGAGATATTGCCGTTCATGGAAGGGTGGAGTAAAGACTGGAGGTTCAAATTTGATATTGAACTCGATATGGACGACCAGTTGAAGAAAGCCCAGATCCAGGCGACACAGGCGCAGACTGCCTCTATGTTACGTACTCTTGGGGTTAAGACGAAGGATGCTCTCAAACTGGTAGAGATTACGGATGATCCTGATACGTTAGAGATTGAGGAGATACCTCTGGGGATGGACCCGATGGCGAACCCTAACACCCCGAAACAACCGATGAAGAATAAGGAAGGTGCGGTTGAGGGATATAAGGGGAGCAGCGTCAAGAAGATACCGTTCGGTGATTCAGAGGAGAGGCAGGCTGGCGTTAAGAAAGCCAACCAAGGTCATTACTACCCGAAGAAGAAGAAAGGCGGGGAGCAGAAGAAATGAAGTATCTATTCGAGATTGGGTATATGAAGTTTGATGGGTATACCGTCCACCTATCGCAAGTGAATGAATGGACTATAACCGAACCGGAGAGTCTGGATGGAACGGATGGATGAACTCTGGGTAAACGCGATGGTGGGGGCGATCGAACGGAAGACCGAGGCGTTGAAGGATCGGGTTGATGCTCTTGTCAAGAACCACGAGGATCAGGAAGACCGGATCAGGAAACTCGAATCGTTCATGTGGAAGATCGTCGGTGCTGCCTGTATAGCGGGTGGTATGGCCGGAGTCGGAGTGAACTTTCTATTATGACAAGATACGTGAGATTATACAACAATTCGCCCGTGGAAGAGAGAGTAAACATTAACGTGGTGTTCGGTCACGAAGTCGGTGCCTGGGTGGAAGGGTGTAATCCTACGAACCTTAAAATCGGTAGAGAGTTAATTTTAGGCATCCAGAAGAAATGTCGCCATAACAGACGGAAGATGAATAACCCGTATAAATGGCGTGACCTGATTAGAGATATTTCCGAGAAGTATGTGTTAAGAGTAGAGGAGAAAGTGGTGGTGTAGACATGGAAGCAAATGTAATCAGTCCCGGACGGCAGGGTAGCAATCAGTCACCCGTTCAGTGAGGTGGATCTTGATTGGTTCGCAGCATACACGCAGGGAGAGCATCCTGCTGTGGTAATCACTGATACCCTGCCAGTTGATTTCATCCCCATTACAGGAGAGTAAGCAGTGTGAGTAAACGAGAGATTAAGGGTAAGGTATACAAGGCGCTGAAGACCGGTCCTAAAGACTTGGATGAGCTACAGGCATCTATAGGCACCTATACGTCCAAGAAGGATATCGCCCGGGTACTGGACATTCTTGTTAGGGATAAATGGGTTGAACGTGTCGCCCGTAAGTATCAATTAAAATACACGATGGGTCGTCCCGGCAACCCTTCCAATCGCTGTAAAGGCAAGTACTGGAACTACGAGAAGATACAGGAAGCGCAAGGCGGGTTAGATGCGTCTACCGAAGACGAATGGTTCAACCATCATGCCGAATGTGTCCCTCACGAAGATGACGCCAGCTCTACCTCTCATTTATCAAAACTAAAATATTTTGAGTTGGCCGACCCCATCCAGGATACCCCTGACGACCAGTTTGATGTGACTACCCATACGGGAGGCTACGCCAGTATCGCCACGTGGTCCGGCGTGAAAGACGCGATCAGGAACTACGGTGTCGCTATCCTCGAACTTAACCTGTATGAGAACTACGAGAGTAAGTTCAAGGACGAGATGTTACCTGACCCGGAAGGCGACCCTATCGGCAGTATCATGGTGTGCGCTGTAGGGTACGATAAGGATACTATATGGTTCCTGAACGTATGGAAGAAAGGCTGGCCGAAGTATAGCGGGATCTCCAGACAGTATTTTGAGGTTGGGTGCGGGTCGGCATGTGTCTTAATCGACACGGAAGATTACGAGGTGGCGAAGAGTATGTATGGCACGGTGATAGTATCATCGAACGTCCCCTGCGAGATATGGATTGGGAAGACGCTGTATACGGGTAAGGTAGCGAGGTCCAGTGTCGAGTTAGGGAAAGAAGTATGTGTCTACGCTATACCAATGGTAACTACTGTTGAAGGGGATATGTATCACCTGATTACCCCAACTAAAGAAGATCCTAACGTCAGTGTGTCATTCGTATTCGATGAAGAAGTGCCGTGGATTACAAGACTACGTAAACGGATACAACTATTTTTATAATAACTACAGAATAACATATTACATGTCTAATATCGAACCTCTCTTAGATGCAGTAGACACTTTACTAGAGTATATATGGATACTCGACTCGTCTGATGAACAGGACGATCTCTGGGGGTCAACGCTGGCACAGGCTGATTATATCGCGGGAATGATTGCCATGTATCGAGCGATGAATAAAACCCCGCCGCCGATAATGAAACCCACTATTGACAGGATGACCACAACGGATACGTATCGTGACTCCGGCGGCCAGAAAACGTATACTACGACTAAAGATACTCTCTACAATATGAATGTCCTGACGGAGATTAAGTAATGGCTCGTGTTAATAACAAGTGGGAGAATGAGGAAGCCTGGAACTTCCATATTAGAGACAAGAATAAGATGCGTGAGATTATCCTGTCTGCCGACGACGAGAAGATGAAAGAACTCGCTGATATCCCTCTGGACGAGAAACTGTTGACGCCTGATAACCCGAACGAAGGCGACCCGCCGAACATGGATTTCCTCCGTGGTATGTGGGCTGAATACTACAAGTACGCTCAACAGATCGGCATCCCAATCTTTGAGAGGGTCTGGCTAGAGAGTGGCGGTAAACGTATCCTTGCATTGTATAGACAAGACTCGGCGTATGCTGAACGTATTGGCGGCGTCATGCAATACATCATGTATAACGGCAAGGCATGGAAACGGTGCAAGACCAAGAAACAGCGGTTAGAGTTCATTAACGATGCGAAAGCATGGTGGAACGAGAACGATGCCCGTGACCGTACCCGTCCATGGATCGAGAAGATGTGGAACAAGATGATTGACTGGTATACTAAGAAAGAGTTCTGGGAGAAATCAGTCAACTTCCTGATCAACTACTGTGTAGACCACGAGAAAGAGTGGCAGGCTCATATCATGTTCGACCCGAAGGTATGGTATCCCCGTGGGAGAGGGACCATCAATATAGGGGTGCATGGGGGGGTGAGTTAGTGGACAAGGAACAGTTCTCCTGGATGGATGAGTATACAAAAGAGACGGTGGATTTGGAGCGATGGAATTATGAAGACTATAAAGTAGACAAGAACCTCTGTGAACAGTTGAACTTCCTCAAGTTGTTCGATAATGGGGGGAAGCGCTACGAACATCCGTTACTGACCCTCTTGGGGGAATCGCAGACTGACTTCCAGAAGCATCAACAGGTATGCCGTGACCCGAACATGATGGTGGTCTGGAAATGGATGCAGACTATCGAACGGTTCGAGCCAGAGTGGAAATATAAGAACGCTTTTATAAATTGGGCGAGATTAAATACTATACTGTTCCAGGAGAACCCGTACTGGCGGTCCAGATTAGGGCATCTCCTCTGGTGGGGAGCGAACTACCAGAATCAAGACAGCTATTATATCCTGAGGTGGGAGTATCACAATGACCCGAGAGCATGGTATAAACCGGGAGAACCCCGGCGTAAACAAGACATTCCATCTGCTCCAGAAGGGGTCGGGACTTCAACTCGTAGCTGATTTTGAGATTTCGGGCGACCGTGAGATATACGGTATCGCCCACGTCCCTGCTATTGACAGGGAGAACGAACTTATCCTTGCTGATGCGATCAGGGCAGCGTTGCCTCAGTACATGGAACTTCCCATACTCCATGTGCAGCATACCGAACGACCTGTAGGAACAGTAACCAAAGCTGTCGTTGACGGGGAAGGCAGACTGCATCTCTATGGCAAGATCAAAGAGACTCCTGATACCGACGATGTTTGGGAAGACATCAAAGGTGGCAGACTGAACAAGTTCAGTATATTCGGCAAGCGACTGGCTGGCTCACCAGAATGTTCGTTATCGCCCGGACAGCGTATCAACCCCTGTATCACGAAATCGTTACAACTCTTCTCAATATCCGTGGTCGGGGATAACGCAATGAACCCGGCGACCTTCCTCGAAGTTGCGAAGGCGTATGGAGTTGATGGGATGGAAGAGGAAGACGACAAGAAGAAAGAAGAGGATGTCGAGAAGTGTGGCACCTGTCCGAAGAAAGGCGACTCTGAAGAAGAGGTCGAGAAGTCCGAGGAACCCACACTGGCACACGAACCGTCCAACATCTCCTCAATCATGGGTCGTATCGACGGGCTTGAAAAGGCTATCGAAGAGATGCGGTCCAAGAAAGAGGAAGAGGAGTCGGTTGAGAAGTCTGATGATGAGGAGGATGAGAAAGTGGAAGACGAGAAGAAGGAAGATGTTCAGAAGGCTGCTCCCACCGAACCCGTAACGGTTGAAGTGAAGAGTAGCGTTGAGACTACCCCTGCTCCAGAGTATGTTAAGAAGGCAGACCTGTCAGGATACATCACCAAAGCCGAACTTGATACCATTACGAAAGCGATGGGCGAGTTGCAGGCACGTATCGAGAAGATGGAGAAGGAGACTATAGAGAAAGGCGGGCATGTTGTCGTTATCGGGAAAGAGTATATTGAAGATAACCCGATGATTGCCAACCACGCCAGGATACAGTAGAGTAGAGGAGGGATAGAGTAGATGTATGGACATTCAAGCTTAACTCCCCGCATTGTAGAGAGGGCAGGGTTCGGTCGTATCACTACGAACGATGCTGCCGTTATCGGGGAAGCATACTGGGGCAACATCCCTGACGGTACTCCAGTCAATATGGATATCGTGACCAAGAGTATCCAGGACAAGTTCGCGAAACGGGCACCGGGTGTCATGGTCCCGTTGCAGGGGCCGGTGTTCGATAAGGTATACCGAGACTTCATATTCGCGCCGACACATCTGATGGAGAAGTCGGATTTCAACGAGTATGCGATTAAGGCGAGAGAGAAGATCGATAAGTATACTACCAGTTACCTTGACCAGATCGTGAAGGCGGCTGATACCGATAAGGTGGAGAAGGCAGATTCTACCACGTCAGCTATCGGTGCCGCACTGATGCACGTCATCGTTGACGACCAGGTAACGTATCTATACAAGAGACCATACCCGTTCCAGACACTTATTCCCGTAGAGGCGAATAAGGGGAAGACTGCGGCTTGGGATTCAATCGGACCATACGAGATCGGTAGTGCTGCGTTCGGGCAGGAAGATCCTGACCTGACAGAAGTCGATATCACGGCACACACTCGGACTGACACCATCAAGTATATGTATGCTGTCGGCCGTCTAACCAAAGCCGTCAAGCTTGCGGGACTTGCACAGGTTCCGGCTCGTGATATTAAAGCCATCCGTATTGATGTCGCACAGGACGCTATGCGCTCTCTCCGTGAGAGGAGTATGCTCGGTATCGACCGGAACGTATCAAGCATTACGAACGCTTGGACTGCTGCTGCTGCGAACGAGTATAAGGGTATGTATGAACTCGTGACTGCTAACACGTCAGGCAACCCGACCACAGGAGACCAGTGTTGGTATGATGTATCTTCCAGCTCTGTGGATACCTACGGCGAGATCATGACTTACCTTGACAAGACCTACGACGCGATGGTGCTCTACGGTATGAGACCGAACCTTGCGATCTGCGATTACAAGACGTTCGGTATTATTCGTAGGGGGCTTGCCGAGTACTTCCGATACAGTGGTGAAGCACAGGAACTCATCCCCGGTGTAACGAAGCTTACACTCAGCTTCCCGAACCAGGGTGGATTACCACTAGTGCCGCATCCGTTCCTTAGGATGACTTCGGGAGCATACGGCGCGATTGCGTTGCTGGATACGTCACTGTTCGCCCGGAGGGTACTGTGGCAGGATACCTACGAGGAACTGGCGAATATCAACACCAGTGACAAGTTCGTTATCTCCGCTGCCGAGACCCTGATTGACAAATCGGATATCGACGGGACAAGCTCACTTCATGGCGGGCTGTTCGGGATAACCATCTGAGGGAGGTGAAAGAGAAATGGCATACGCTAATGTAAGTGGAGTCACCGGCGCAACGATTGTCGGATACCCAATGCACTTCCTGATTGCGAATAAGGTTGCACAGAACGATGTTGTTACTGTGTTCGACAAACCGGGCATCATCCCGTTCCTTGTCATGGACCTGACGAACGCTGCCAGTCTGTCCAGCGGGACGCAGGACTGGTGGGAGTACTGTACCATCCGCAACACCGGTGGCGAGCTGTCAACCAGCGCGGCTATCGAGTATGATACCGCAATCGTTGGCGAGAGAGATTCCAGCGATTACTACCTGATGGCACCTGCGAGCGGGGAGATTATCTACGTCAAGGGAGACGACGGGTCTGCAAGCACGTCTGGTAATCTTACGGGATGTATCAGGGGTGCGTTAGGGACCACTGCTGCCGATATCGCTGATAACGACTATATGCTGGTGATGAACGCTATCAAGCTGAAAGGGGCTAACGTGGGGAAAGTGCTTATCGGATACTTTGCGCTACCGGACGAACCGAAAGCCAACTTCTTCTAATCTTTTTCGGAGGGTTAGAAGATGTCTTGGTTTTATAGGTTCTTCAAGAAGAGCGACGATGAACAGACCGTCACCGTCACTGCGCCAGCAATGCGGTGTAATGGTGGTGCGTTCTATCTTGGCACAGGTACACAGGCTATTGTATGGGGCGCATCTTCAGTTGATCCGATTGGTACTGGTGTGGATGGATATGATAAAGGAAGTATCTACATTGGAGGCACGGCAACCCTGTACATAAAAACGGGGTATGCGAGTAAGAACTGGGCGTCTGTAGACCTATACGACTAACCATAGGTGGAGATCCCATATGGCGTATTTTTCACAGACGGATATAGAACAGTACACGGGGTTCGCGAGCACCGATTTCAAACAAGCGGGGTCGATGATGACCGCAACCCAATGGGCGACGTTGTGTACGTACATCGTAGATTACACTACCTCGCTCGTCAACCGCTACTGCGGGGTCTCTTCTTTTGAGTCGCATACCGCTACTGAATACCATAACGGTATCGGGTGCCAGGCTGACGACGGTACATGTCTGGAGGAAGATTCGCGGTTCTACCTGTGGGAACGATGTATCAGTGTGGGGACAGTCTCGGAAGACCTGAACGCCAATACCGGGACTGTTGAATGGGCTACCCGATGGGCGAGGTCAGCGGCAACGGCGGGAGATTATCAGGTGATGACTCGTGGCGAGACGACATGGGTTCGGTTCCATAACAATATCCCGTTAGAGGCATACGATAACGTCAAGATCGAGTATACTGCGGGATACGCTTCGGGTGCGGATGAACTCGACCAGATCAAATGGATCTGTCTTCGTATCGCCAAGAACATGTTACTGGAGATTAAGAAGACGCAAGAGGTAATGACCATCCGGCAGACTGCGGTACGGGACTACTCGCAGATGTTTGAACCGAGAGCCAAGACGAATATCCTGACAGACGATATTATCCGAGACTTGTGGAAGTTCCGCAGGATACGGTTAGGTGGACCTACATGGTCGTAACTGCCCGGCTACTGATTGACCAATCGAGTGTCTACGATGTAGTAGACAGTATCCATAAAACGTTCGCCCGAAGACTGTTAGAGGCGGGGCAGAAGTATACCCCGGTAGAGACGGGAGCCATGCGAGCGTCATGGACTTCACACCGGGAAGATGTCCATACTACGGATGTCGGTCTACCGAACGATAATACCGGTGCGGAATGGGGTTTACCCGGTGTCGGGAAAGTTGACTGGTTGATTCGGGGGACGGGATTATACGGTCCCCTGAAACGACCGTATTGTGGGAAACACATCGAACCGGTAACGGATTACCGCGACCCGATTCGGATTAAACCGATGGTATGGCGTGATAAACACACGGGTATCTGGATACGGAAAGAGTGTGTGAAAGGTATCAACCCCAGAGCCATACACGGGCAGGGACACACCTACGATTTCGAGGCTGACCTGAAGAGAGCGTTTAATGAAGGTGTCGAGAACGCCGTGAAGGAGATGAGTGAATAATGACGACGTATAGCCGGATCAACACGATAGTCGATGCCGTAATCACGGACTTACAGACCGCGACTACGTTAGGGTTAGGCACGTCCCCAAAAGTATACGAGAGGGACGAACACCCACAAGCCGCGTTGAACCGTGGTGATCTCCCCTGTGCTTACGTCATCCCTATCATGGAAGGCGGGGATGAAGTGAGTCCGGGGATAAACACGTCGTCATACAGACATGAGTTCCCGATAACGGTAACTGCATACTATATGGGGAACGATCTGACGGCTACCCAACTGGGAACCGACTTGCGAACCACGAGGAACTATGCCTACCAGTATGTCGATTACTACTTAACCAAGAGTGGTGGTAGGACGGTAGGTGGCGGGCACATCAAGAAGTTCAAAGTCGATGTTGGGTACTGGGTATCCGGTGGGGGGCAGGTAGTCCACTACTGGATTGTGAAGATGGATGTGACTGCATGTTCCTCTTGAATCGTAATCGCATTAATATATTAATCCACGAATATAATTACTACATGAGAGAGAGGTATTAGACATGGCGAATTTATGTTGGTTTGCTAATTCAGCATCTATTCAGATGCAGAACGGCGCAACTCTGGTTAATGTGGGAGCACTTAAAAACGTGAAGTTCTCCCCGAAGTTTGAGATTGCTGAACTCAGAGGTATGGAGTCTATCCAGCGTCAATGTATCGCGAAGTATAACTATGAAGTAGACGTGAGTTTCGAGTATGCGATGTGGGACCCCAGTGCGGATGTCATTCTCTATGGTATGCTGAAAGGAGACAACGTTGCTGACTCGCTCGGCAACGGGACGATTGACGATACCGCCGGATACCGTAACAGGGTAGCGACGTTCAACATCACGGCTACTATGTACGATACTACGAACGCCAGTAAGACTACGGCTACCGCATGGTCGGTCTACTTCACCGAAATCCCGTGGGAACTCCGTGAGAATGAGTATATTTCCAGGAACATGACCGGTAAAGCTAAAGGTGTATCGTTCTATAGTGCAGCAGTATAGAGAGAGTAGAGAGTTATGCCAATTGACCCAGCTAAGTTAGATGAAATAATCGAGAAGGACATGAAGCAGAATGAGGAGATTACACGCCTCATCACTACTTCCAGCGAGAAACAGAATACTATCGAGATTGAAGGGTTGACCCTGAAAGTCCCTGGTATTATTCCTCGCAGTGTCCGTCACGAGATCGCCCGTGTACAGAAGAAAGGAGATATGGTTGATATGGAAGAGTTGGAGGAGGACACGTATTTCCTGCTCTCGATTCTATGCCAGAACGAACCATACAATCATCCCGAGACATGGGAGTATATCGACAACAAGACTGGGTTGGCGATAGATATACTGAGGGAGTTGCTGAATAAGGGGTTCGCGAACGACGAGAAAGTAAAATCCTTTCGCCGAAAGTAACGAAGGACAATACTTGCTAGAGTTGTGCCGGTTGTTCGGCAGACCTCCCTCCCAATTACATTTGACACCGGAGGATGAGATGTTCCTGACACATGCGTTACCGAAGGGATTTGAGCGATGGCATCGGACGATCTGAACCTGAAAGTTAAGTTCACTATTGATACGGGTTCGTTCAAAGAAGTAGACGACGCTATCCGTAAGATAAACGAACGTGCTGGTAAGATATCCGTCTCCGGTACTGGTGGGTCACAAGCTCAGCCTAGCAAGGCAGCCCGTGAACCGACCCGTGATAAACACGCCGAGATTGAATCGTATAAGAAATCGTATCGAGAAACTAAGGATGCACTTCGCGGCATCATACGGGAACAGGATTCGGCTAAGAAGATTGACCCTGTATACCGTGAACTAAAGAACTCGCTGAACGACATCAACAATGATATCCGGCGTGGTCGTGCGATGGGGGAAGATGTATCCAGCGATAAAGGAAAACAACAGGCGTATAAAGAAGAGGTTGAGAAAGGCCGCCAGATCCTCGCTACCAAGGAACAGGTCAGAGAGACGGGGTTCCTGAACACTCTTACGAAGAAGTGGCGACAGTCTATTACCGGCGTATTAATTGATCTGCATATGCTCCGGGTGATAGGTCAGAGTTCTAAAGTCGTCTCGGCAATGTTCGATGTCCTATCAAAGAGTATAGGATACGTAGTTGATATGGTACTCCTGCCTGCTCTGCCTTATATCATCCGGATCGGTTCTCTGATACGAGAGTTAGGGCACTGGTTCGCCGACCTGAACCCTGTAACGAAACGGGTGATTGGTGTTGCCGTTCTATTAGTTGGCGGGTTCTTCGTCATGCTCAATACCGTGAAGTCGGTTATCGCCTCTCTGTGGTGGTTCAAGACCACACTAGACACGATATCTAGGTCGAGTGTCGGTAAGGCTGCCGCCGAGAAGGTAGCGGGAGGAGGGGGTATTGCTGGTGCAGCTACGTTCGGTGCTGCCGGTGTTGCAGGGGTGCTCGCGACTATCGGGTTAGGCACACTCTACATGAAGATGGCGAAGGCTGCTGGTTGGGATAAGATCGACCCGACGTTCTCCAAGGCGGTTGAACAGAGTCCGTTCGGTATGTTCGCATCAGGAGGTCTCCTCAAATCCGGCCAGGCAGCAGTTGTCGGTGAGAAAGGACCGGAGTTACTGATACCTGGTAGTGGAGGATACAACGTCGTCCCGAACAATGGGCTGAGGTTCCTTGCTGAAGGGACGGGTGATGGGATTCTCTCTACCCTACTGGATTCTATTGGTGGTCTTGGCGACTGGTTGGGGACAGAGATTAAGAACGTTATGGATGGCGTTGGAGGATTCGTTGGCGGCATCTTCTCAAAGTCTATCTCTGGTGGCGGGGTGGACACGGGTGTTGGGACCACGCTCGGCGACTCCCAGAAGGCTATCATGTCAAAAGGGTTCGCCACACAGAACGCGATATCGTCATCCGGGTTCAAGAACGCCAATACGTTGTTAGCTGCGATACTAGCGGCATTGATGCAAGGACTCAAAGGCGCCGGGGGAGAGACTCCGGAAGTCACTCCTGAACCGGTAGATGCGTCAAGCATCTGGGAACTTATCGGAATCCCAATACCGAAACTGGCGAGCGATATATGGAACCTTGTCACGAAGGTAGTAGACGTTCTCTCTACCAAGTTATGGAATCTTGTGTTGAGTCCAGTCACCTACGTATCAAGCCAGTTGTGGAAACTGGTTGAGCCGGTAGCGAAGATCATCCCGTTCCCGTGGACGCTTGGATCTCTCGCGGAGACTACAGTGAAATGGCCGTGGGCGCTTCAGGAGCCGGGGACCGTCACTGTAAAGTTCCCATGGACACTTGCTATCCCGATAGTAGAGACCATAGCGTTCCCCTGGAAGTTGGGGAGTCCGACCACGACCGAAGTGAGTTTCCCGTGGAGGTTACAGGAACCAACACCTGACCCAATCCTCTCAACATCGTTGTGGATACTACAGAAGGTATTGGAGACAGTAAACTCGAACTCGTTGTGGAGCCTAGTGCTCTCTCCGCAATCGTTCCTCTCCTCACAGATATGGAGTCTCACCCTGCCTACTACGAAAGAGGTTATATCGGCGCTTGACTTGGCGACCGTTGAAGCTCCTGCTGCTCCGAAGACGTTCCAGGCATCGGACCTCTGGCAACTGTTAGTAATCCCACAACAGTTCTTCTCTGACCAGATATGGCAGGTCATGTTGTCCGCTCCTCTGCCTATCACCACCGACATGATAGTTGACCTCCGGCACATTGACCCCGACGAGATAGCGGACGATTGGTTAGATGCGTTCAAGGCGAAGAAACCCCAATTCAACCTTGCGGGAGAACCGGGGAGCGACGCGATCATTATCATTGAGCGGAAGAGTTTCTGGGGCGACGCGATGGAGATACCTGTTCCGTATGCAGTATCCTCGGATGTGTTGTTCCCCCTAACCCCTGTGCCGAAGACATCGGAAGACCTTTACCCAGTAACCAACGTCGCTAAAACCACAGATGACCTTATCACAGTCACCCCAGTAACCAAGTTAGCCGATGCACTGTTCACGATAACCACTGCTGTAGTAACAGCATCTGCATTGTTCTCTATAGCACCAATAACAAAACTCGCATCAGAACTGTTTGGGATAACGATGGTTCCCAAGACATCAGAGGAACTATACCCGTTAGCATCAGTGGCAAAACTGGCGACAGACTTGTTCACCATCATCAACGTGAGTAAACTAGCGTCTGATCTATTCACTATACAGCAGGTGGTAAGATTATCAAGCGACTTGTTTGGGATTACTAAAGAAGACACATCGTCCTCTAACCTATTTAATATTATACAATCCCCGGTAGACGCGTCAACTATATTCAACGTAAACCAATCGCCACTCAACGCAGGGGATATGTTCCAGGTGTTCCCCGCACCGAAGAACGCTGACGACCTTTATACTACCGAAACCGTTACTGCTGACGCCAATAAGTTCTACACTATCGAGAAGATAATGGTGAACGCGCTCAGCTGGTTCACCACCGAAGTAAAGGATGTCACAGCAGACTTCTTCTATAACCTATCACCAGTGGCGAAAGGCGCGAGCGAGTTCTTTACGGTGCTTCCCGAACCCAAGACCGCAAGTGATTTCTACCCTGTGAGTCCTGATAAGAAGTTCGCATCACAGTTGTTTGACGTGCTCCAAGTCCCAATCGCGGCGACGGCACTTTTCACTGTAGTAGCAGTGGATGTATTCTCAAATGCGTTGTTCAATATCCTCCCAGTTCCGAAGACAGCTAGCGAGATATTCCCTCTCTCCTCTAACCCAAAGACTGCGGGAGAGATATTCCCTATCGTTCCCTCCCCGGTATCTGGCGGCGAGATATTCCCAGTTACTCCCTCAAACAAGGAGGGGAACGACCTGTTTACGGTAATCGCATCGACGATATCAGCATCGGCAATGTTCACGATACTTGCGGTTGCTAAGACGGCGCTTGAACTATTCCAAGTAATTCCGTCCCCCAAGACATCTGAAGAACTGTTCCCCATAACCCCTGTTGTAAAAACATCAAGCGAATTGTTCACTATTACAACCGTGGTTAAAATGGCGACTGAACTCTTCGTTATCCAGCCAGTAACGAAGCTTGCCAGCGAGTTGTTCAGCATTGCATCCGTGGTTAAGAACGGCGTTGAGTTCTTCACCCCACAGCCCACACCTACATCCGGTAGTCAATTAGTTACCCCACAGCCAACCCCAACGCCAGGATCACAACTCGCTACCCCCACACCAACTCCAAGTGCTGGAGGAAACTTCTTCAGCATCATACAGACAACCAAGAACGCATCAGATATATTCTCCGTGTTGGCGCAGAGTGTTGGGTGGGATATGTTCTTCCAGCTCATCCCTGTCGGGAAGACGGGAGACGATTTCTATAAACTTACTACTAAAGAAGTGTTAGCGAGCGCCCTGTTCTCTATCATAGGGAGTTCCTTGGTAGCGTCATCTATCTTCAGTGTAGCAGCATCATCCCTGGCGGGAGGCGCGGCGTTCTCTATCATCCCTACCTCAAAGAACGGGATAGACTTCTTCAATATTAACGGGAGTGGTGCAGAACTTCATAACGAGTTAGTCTCCAAGTTCCCTGGTATTGCGACACAGTTCGAGTCTACGATGAAGAAGGCGATAACTGCCGTGAACTCAACTACAGGGCAGTCATACAATGTCCAGACACTTACGGTTCCTGCTGACCAGACCTCATCGTATGTCAACCCCACATCGGGGTCCACGACTACCACAAGCCCTGTGACTACTACCCCGTCAGCAAGCAACCCTGTTGTTACTATGGGAGCGACACAGGGAACCAATCTCAACTACACTTCTGCGCAATGGTCTGCGATGGATGCGAACGCACGTCAGCAGTTAGTCAATTCCGGGCAGGTATACACGGTTGGGGGAGTCCAGTATAAGAACGGCAGTGTATACGACCCATCCAAGTATGGTGGGGGCAGTGGGGGTGGGGGTAGTGGTGGAGATAGCAGCCCTGTTACCATCTCAAACCCAGTAGTCACTACTACTCCAGCAGGGGGGTATAACTGGTTAGCGTATGATGGCGGGAAGAAGTATGGGATGACTCGTACTCCTGACGGAGACGATGCCAGTCTCGTGGAGATCACGACCGAACAGTTCAAGAACCAGATCCTCGAACGGGCAAACACCCCCGTATATAGTAACAAATCGGGGACAGGGAATAACCTTAACGCTTGGCCTAAAAGCGTTATATTCCCTTACTCAACCTCCGTGTTAGCAAACAAACCTACAAAAAAACTCTTCTTTCTCCAGACCGAGCGTATCGGGGGGATTATATCTAACGATAAAGTTGCAGCATACCCCTCTGGCTCTAACTGGACTTTAAATTTACAGCAGCAGCCTTACTTGAACGAATGGGTGGACTACAAACTATGGAAGACAATTGCGAACTCTGATCTCTCTAATCTGATGGGGGGCACAGCATCCGAACGTATCCCGGGTCTTGCGCTTGGAGGGCGGGCGATATCTGCGGGTCTTGCATGGGTTGGTGAGAGGGGTAGAGAACTCATGGCGTTACCGAAAGGGGCGGAAGTCATGCCGCATACCCCGAGCATGGACCTGCTGGCGAAACAGACCAAACCACAGGTTGTCGATAAATCGGTACACTATAACTTCGATGGTGCGGTATTCCAGGTATCGGGTAAAGACGAGAGACAACTGTTTGAGAATTTCATGAGACTTATGGAACGAGAGAGTAGGAGAGTGAAATAGAGATGTCGTCCGAGAATAAAGTATATATCATCTCACAGAACGGAAATTATTATTATTTCTCTCCGGGGTGTAGCGTCACTGAAACATACACTGATGATAGTGTTATGGATTATACTTCAAACGCGGCGGGAGAGACTATACTAGATACCACCGGTATTGCAAAGAAGCGGATCTTCCGAATAGATGCACAGATATCTGGGGTTGATGTGGATGGTGGGGATCCGAACAAAGAGAGGGGGGTGGACATGTTCCCCTATTTCAATCGCCACGACTTCGTAACCGATATAATGACCACCACAACAAAACAGTTTCATACGTTTCGGTGGGGGGATGAAGTGTATGTTGGGTTCATCACCAACATTACTGTAACACAGCGACCCGGAGAAGGGAGCCTGTTTGATGTTGCAGTAACGTTCAAGGCGGGAGAGGTAATTGGGGTATCATGACGGATTCTGTATGGATTGGGTCAACTGAACTGAGTGGCGCGAAGGCGTATAACCTATATTTCAAACAGAAGTTGAACCAGGTCGGCAGGTTCGAGTTCTATGCGGTTAAGAACGCGTTATCCACAGCAGAACGGGCGTTGTTAGTTCCGGGTGCAATCGTTCGTATCTCGGTTGCAGGGACCATCAGGTTTGAGGGGTATATCTCTATCATCACCGAAGATAAATCCAGAAAAATATATGAGATTGAGGGATACTCGCTTGCTGGTATCCTTAACACTCGTACTACGAGAACGCCCGTCGCGCTTCGTGGCGGTGTTGACGGCGATCTCATCACGGGTAAACAGATCGTGCAGCAGGCAGTGTTCCGGTTCGGAGGGTTTGCTACCACAGGTAATACAGGTTGGTCGATAACTGGCGGTGATGGAGTTGATACGTATTTCTATAAGTTCGAGAGCAAGTCTATCCTCGACCACGTAGTGGGTGCAGCGAAATCGTCTGGGTATGACTGGAGGGTATACATTGATGAGGGTGCCTGATGTCAGAGTATGATTCCGGATGGTTAGCGGTACAGTCGGGGACGACGACCACAAACCATACCTCTCCTGCAAGCTCGTATATCTCGTCGGTCTCCTGTAGGTTTAAGGGGAAGAGTTATTATTACTGGTCTGACGATAGCGGGGAGTATAGTGAGAGTTTTGGAGTGGTCTCAATCAATGGGACCAAGACGTGTGGTATCGACAACTTCTGTGCGGCAACTGCGTTTGTGAGCGGGGATATTGATTATACGATCTACCCCGTTCTTGGTGAGTCTGACCCGACAACAATCACGGTGACTCTATATGATAGTAATGGGACTTCTGTATTAGATACAGACATATATACTAATATAACGTCTGGATACAGCGGGTCGTTCTCGATGGCAGCCACATATATTGGGACAACAAAGTATGTGGGGTTCACTAAGAACACCGGGGAACTGTGGTCTGCCGTGGTATCTGCTGATGCAGTTTATGGAGAACTGATAGAGATTAAGACGTCTACACCAACAGCGATGTGTAACGGCACGTCTGTTACGTATTCAGGGACGTTAGATAATGGCGTCTCAACTTCCTGGTTGACCTGTCCGGCAACGTTCATCACAGATGATGGGGTGGCGAACGCCATCACCTACGCGATACAAGGAAGTCTCGAATCGTATTTTGAGTTGAAGTATACTTATACGATCACGGTTCCTGTATCAGAATGGACAGTATATGGTGAGACGGATGATTACACATCATACGAGGTATTCTCTGGGGGATACGCCACTACGTTAATGTCAGGCACATGGCCTACGGTATCTGGATTGGTGTTCGGTGACGGGTCGATTATATTGGAGTTCGCGACGACTGTTGGTACGACCGTCCCTGCAACAACATGGACCGTCAACCAGGATGTCTTCTGGTTTGATATTGATTACGATGACGATAAGATCGGTACGGTGATCCAGAGCCGTGGCACCAAGCTGGCGGGCGGCACGATGTATTCCTTAATCTCCGATTGGGCGACCGCGTTAACTCTGGCGGCTACTGTGGATACGTTCCTGATACGTGACGTGGAGGCAGGGGCGACGATGGTATATACCATGACGGTCGTTCCGACTGCGGATACGGACGTGTTCATCCTCTCCCCAAACACCTCGCGGAAGGAGACTATAACAATCCTCTCTGCTGGCAAGAACGCTACGGGGTATTGGTATGGTATTGACGGCACGACGACATACGCTCATGGTATATTCGAGGAGATGTTAGGGGCGGACGACGCAAAATGGTATTTCACTGGTGCTGCGGCTGACGTTACCGGCTGGTATTCGACAATGGTAACACAATACGGTGCTCCTGATGGCGCTCAGAAAGAACTTGACCCCAGATGGCCGGTGAAAGTCGGGTCGGAAGTGATCTATATGTATAGGATGAGCGCCAGCGACTCTACCTCTCTCACGTTTAAGAGCGCGACTGATCCATACCGTGGGGAGTATGGTGTCGGGTATGCTCATGCTATTGGCGCTACAGCGTTCTGTGTTCCTACTGTTGGGGAATATGCTAAATCGAACACCATGTATAATACCTATGGTCCTGCGGAAGTGTATACATCCCCGTTAGGTATCGTTGACGGTCACACGCTGGATCTACTGGCATATAACGGTCTGATGAACTCTACGACAGCCGCGACCACTGCGGTTGGTAAGATGCCGGGGCACATGCTACCTGCAACTATCGGTCTTGGGGACTGGGTGAACATATCGTATGAGGAATGATTATGAACTTGAAATGGTTAGTAGCGATTGGATTAATCCTGATACTGGTAATAACACCGGTATCGGCAGCGTATCACAAGACGAACATGACACGAGTGAACACTTCGGGGTGTTGGGATCGGTTTAATATGGGATGGTTATATAGACGAGATTGCGTTGGTTGGGCCGGGGTTCTAGTAAATGAGCGATTGGGTGTCGAGGAAACAGTTCAGGGTCACGAATAGCCTACTATCAGCGGCTACCGACTACCAGATCCGGTTCCAGGTATACCGGTCAACAGGAACGGATAGCGCGACTAACGTGTATGTAGGCACAAACTGTCAGGAAGATTTCAGTGATATCCGGTGGACGGACTCGACCGGTATAGACGAAGGTCTCTACGAATACTGGATTGAGTCGCCTACCACTTCCGCTGTAGCTACCTGTTGGGTGAAGATGCGATACTTACCCGCGAACTCGGCAACCACGGTCTACCTCTACTATAACAACCCGAACGGCGTATCAGCATGCTCTTCCGGGTCGAACACATTCCAGTTCTTCGATGACTTCCCTGGTTCCGCGTTAGATACCACGACCAACTGGGACGTGGCATCTGGATCGGTCACGGTGACTGGTGGCGAGTGCACCATCAGCAGCGGGAAGATTAAATCAAAGACTGCGGTCACTGGCCCATTGATTCTTCGAGGGAGGA
>Ga0209606_1001497_pt1 | contig 28667 bp, 22 predicted proteins | sample AD_UKC057_MetaG_FD_184412 | JGI IMG/M metagenome (GOLD analysis project Ga0209606, IMG submission 184412) | Active sludge microbial communities of municipal wastewater-treating anaerobic digesters from USA - AD_UKC057_MetaG (SPAdes) (version 2) | ecosystem: Engineered > Bioreactor > Anaerobic >...
AGAGGCTGGCGCGCTTTGTCCGTAAGACTTTGTCTTTCTCCAAATCGGATGTTTTTCATCACTTGACCACCAAGTGGTACATCGCGGAATACAATCTGGCTATATCACTTACCGTGTAACCACCACCGAAGAATTAACTCAAGCTCCTGTCCTTGTGTGGTCACCAAATGGAGAGCAGTTAGCATACTTTGATGCAGTAGGGCATGCCGGACTTTTTTCCAAAAAGGAGTTTTCACAGTACGAAATACCTACCCGAGGGTATCTACCAGACGAAGTAAGTTGGTCATCTGATGGAAAAAAGTTAGCAGTAAAGACATCTGGGTATTTGCAGATTTTTTCTGTTCCATGTTCGCCATAGATAGTAAAATTACATAGACTATTAATCCACCCAACATCGGTTGCAGGCGACGCGGCTTCGCCGCCGGCAGGCGAAGGGGAACCGCGCACAAACAAGTTTGCCGTTGAAGGTGCGTCGCCGCACCCGCCGCGCGCCTGAACCCTACCGTTGAGGTAGGTTCTGCTCACCCGCGCCTGCGGCTTATGCCCACCGTTAGGCGGCCCAAACGTCCCAACCAATCACAATCGAGGAGGGCAGAATGAGCAAGAGGCACAAGGTTTCCATCGTATTGACGCTGGCTGTGCTGACGGCGCTGGGAGTAAGCCTGATTCGCGGATGGCCTCCACTGGCCATCGCCGCCGGACGAGCACAATCCCTCGAAAGCGACGCGTTGTTCTTCGTCAGCGGCCCGCAGGCGAACATCCAGCGGGTGGCGGCAAGCGAACCGAGGCGACTAACGGAGCAAGCCGCATCAGTCGCCGCCGAAGGCATCCAGATCGACGCCGCGATGTGCGAGGTCTTTGCCTTGCACGCCTCCCCCAACGGCCGCTGAATCGCTGTGGACGCCGGCTGTGCAGCGCGCACGCACACGCTGCTGCTCGAAGTCTCCACAGGCCGGGTGCGCCCGGCGGAGCCGGAACCCTGGCGCGAGAGTTTCTTCCTCAACTGGGCGCCGGATGGCGACTCGTTCCTGCTGCGCGTAGATCCCATCGGCGACGATCTCATCCTGCTGGTGAACGCGTGGAACGGGCGGTTCGAGCAAATGGACGTACTGCCTTTCACCTACGACGTGACCTTCTCGCCTGACGGCGAGCGGGTGTTATACGCGACGACCCAAGGGTTGGGCTTCGGCAGCGAGGTGTGGCTGATGGATCGGAACGGGCGCAACCGGGAGCAAATCATCCACGACCCGGCGCACATCATCGCCTACCCGCGTTGGTCGCCGACCGGAGACGGTATCGCCTACATTCGGATGGCGGATAGCAACATCCCGTTCACGGTGGGCGAGTTGGTGTTGGCGGACGGGAGCGGGCGCAACGAGCGGGTGATGGCTCCGGCAGACGCCGGGCACGGCTACCCGCCGGTCTGGTCGCCGGACGGGCGACAGGTGGCGTTCGTGGTGCGGGAGAACGCGGAGGACAGCGCTGCCGACGTGGCTGCACTATACCTGGAGAGCAACGTGTACCTGGCCGACGCGACGTCGGGCAGTGTGCGGACGGTGACGCGGTTCGAAGGTGCGCTGACCGACGGGCCGGCGTGGTCGCCGGATGGGGCGTGGCTGGCGTTCAGCACCGATGCCGGCGGCGTGGCCGACGTGTGGCTGGTGGAAGTTACCAGCGGCGAGGTGCAGCAAATCACCCGCAGTGCAAATGCGCGTTGCCCGGTGTGGGTAGCAGGTGGAAAGTGACAGGAGGACGAGGGATGAAGCAGATTAAGGCTTTGACAGTAGTGGTGTTGCTGTTCGTTCTTGGACTGACGGCGTGTGATTCGCGGACCGCTCCCACGTCCGTTTTGCCTACGCATGTATCTGCTATTCCGACAGCAACCTCCCAGCTTACCCCAACGCGGACGCCAACTATGGCACCTGGCCCGATTCCTACTATGTCATCTACTGCTATGCCTACTGAGATACCGTATAGATGGTCTCACGCCGGGTCACTAGTCTCAATGAACGCGATGACTTTTGTATCAGACTATGAAGCGTGGGCGGTAGGAGATTATGGCTACATTGCTCATTGGGAAGGAGCATTAGGATGGAAACACGTAAGTAGTCCAACTGAAACTGCACTATATGCAGTATTTTTCATCAGTCCCGATGATGGGTGGATAGTCGGTGATGGTGGACAAATCCTGCATTGGGATGGGGAAGCGTGGTCAATGATTCGACAGGCCCAAACTCCATATGCCTTTGGATGGCCCTATTTGCACACAGTAGCGTTTGCGGGGCCCGACGATGGCTGGGCCTTGGGATGCATTGATACGGAAGGTGGCTCTGGGATATGGGGGTTACATTGGGACGGGCGAGAATGGCAAGAAGCCTCCAATGTGTCACCCCTGCAAGAATCCCTGTGCTTCACAGCAATGGCAGTGCTTTCACCGGATGATATTTGGGCCGTGGGGGGAGGAGATAGGGGGATCACGCTCCACTGGGATGGTTCTTGGTGGCACGATATTCCTAACCCTGCTGGCTATTGGTTATACTCACTCGATGCCATTACTGCCGATAACGTTTGGGCCGTGGGGATTGAGGATACACGGGAGGGCTATGCTGGTATAGTGATACATTGGGATGGTACGGCATGGTCAGAGGTTGAATTGCCAGCGACAGGGTGGATTAATGACGTCGCGGCGCTCTCCGACGACGATATTTGGGTCGGAGGCGACGACTTGCTTCATTGGGACGGCAGAGAGTGGGAGAAGTTCGAGAAACCCGTGATTAGTTGGGATAGGATCATAGAGATAGAAATCGCACCGGGGGGACACGTGTGGGCATTGACTGAATATGGGGAGTTCTTGAGTCTGGGAATAGCTTCGCGTTGACAGCGGAGCGCAGTCAACGTTGCTTTACAATGAGGCTGAACCCGTAACTGGTGGGCAACAGGTAGTCCAACCTATTTCAGAGAGTGTAGACAGCGATAGCGCTTCGGCTGCTGCGCTGTGACAGGAGGGATGAACATGACACGCCGATTTCTAAACCTACTGGTCGTTCTGACCGGCTTGACGGTTGTTCTAGTCCCGTTTTCGTCATCGCATGCAGGAGTAGACGCACAGCAAGCTACGCGCTTTCTTGAGCCGCCGTACTACGGCACAACAAGTGTCAACTCTGTATTTGACCATCAGTTTCCTATCGACAACGATGGAAACAACTGGACGATGCATTACGATGGAACCCAGGATGGCCCAGGTGCCCGCAGCAGCTATGACGAGCATCGCGGTATAGACTACGGCTTGAGGTACGAATTGGTCCGCGCTGCTGCGCCCGGCATGGTAGCACGTGCTAACTGGGCAAACGCCGCCGACCACCGTGCCAGTTATGGCCTGCACGTGCGCATTGACCACGATATCGACCGGGATGGTCAAGACGATTATCGAACCATCTATGGCCATATGAGTGTCCTACGCGTACAGCAGGGGGACGAAATCCCCGTTGATGCCAACGAATTTCAACGTATCATAGGTCGCAGTGGCAATACCGGCTGGTGCGCCGGATGGGAAGGGACTGGCCCCAATGGCCGCTGTACGGATGACGATCCACCAACCTGCGGGGCGCACCTCCACTTTCACGTGACACACAATGGGCGGGTCGTAAACCCTTATGGATGGATCGGCAATGTTGCTGATCCTTGGTCCCAGTGGGCCAACGGGGCAACCAGTGTTGATCGGTGGCTGCGCTATCCCAGCATCACCAACGGCGATGTGTTCCCCTCCGGCGCTCCACTCACCGCCCCACCTATCGCCGAGAACGAATCCGGCTACTTCACCGTCGACGACGGCGACACGGACTTCAACGAGACCGCCGGGTGCTGGACGGTGGACAACACGGCCGGTTGGAACAACGACTATCGTCGCCGAAACATCCCCGGTGGAAACTGCACCGCCACCTGGAACTTTGCGCAGACCCGGACGGATGGCCGTTACCATGTCTTCGTTCACATCCCCAACGACAACGTCGCCCCCGGCAACCGGCGGGCCACCGTGGATGCCGCCCGCTACGCGATTACCCACACCGTCTCCTCCTCTCAGCCGTGGAGCAAGCAGACGCAAGTCGTCGTGGTGGACCAGTGGGTCTATCCGAACAACGCGCACACGTCCCGCTGGGTGTACCTTGGCGCGTACTACTTCGACACGAACCAATACGGCTTCCTACCGGGAACCTGAACGATTCCTGCTACAAATCCGGGACGGCTCCTCCGCAGCGACGACGCCGAAGTGAATGAGTTTTTTTCATGGCTCCTCCCCCAGCACATTCCCCACCCCCGCCAGCAGTTCGCTGGCGCGCGCCACGGGGCGCCCGGCATCGAAGAGCAGATAGCGGCACGAGGTCAGCGGCTCGGCGTGGACGCCGCTGGCGAGGCGCAGCTGCCGGTCGTGGGCCAGCACCTGATAGCCATTGCGGCAGGTGAGATGGCCTGTGACCATCACCCGCTGCGGCGTGTAGCCCTCGGACAGCTGCGCCAGCAGCGCGGTGAGCAACGCTTCGTACTCCGCTGCGCCGTACTGACGTTCGTTGCGGGTAAAGAAGGCCGACCAGAGCAGCTCAAATCGCGGATCGGCAGCGACAAGTTGACCGATGAGGAAATCGTCGTAGCGGGGATCACCGGCGTCGGTCACGGCAAAGCAGGTCTGCGCCAGCAGCGGATAGGGCACGCCCAGCAGGCGCCCGACTTCCTCACGCAGCGCCGGGCGGAGGTCGAGGGGCAGGCGCGCGGCGGTCTCCATCAGCAAGGCGCGATGGGACCAGTGGAGCAACTGCGGCATGACCCCCGCGGTGGCGACCTCGGCGAAGGCCCCGGCGTGACAGAGCGACACGCCGGCGCGCGTCCGTGCGTAGAAGGGCAACCCCTCAAGCCAGGCCATCACCCGCGCGCGGTGCGCTCCCAAGGCTGCCTCGAAGCGTGGCGTGAAGAGATAATCGCCCTTGGAGAGCGGCACGTGGTAGAGATGGGGCAGCTCGTGATTGCCCAGCAGCACAAAGATAGTCTCCGGCAGCAGTTCCTGAAGCCCCATCAAGTCCAGGACGATCTCCAGAGAACGATCGTCTTCTTCGGGGCCGGTGTGGTGGAGCAGATCGCCGGTGAAAAGGAGCCGCTCGACGGCTCCGCGCGCGTACAAGGCGAGGAACAGCTCCCGATACCGTTTGTAGAGCGGCCAGTTGCCGTGGAGGTCGGTCACCACCAGGGTGACGCCGCTATCGAAAGTGAGGGCGCGTGGAAAATCGGGCATAGGTCACTGCGCCGGGGACGGCGGCCCTCTTACCTCTCCCTCACCCCAAACAGCTCCTGCAGAAAGCGCGCGACCCCGGCGGCGTGATTCGGAGGGGCCAGGCGCCAGGCGCGGGCTTTGATTTCGGGACGGGCGTTTTCGACCGCTACCACGTGGGGCACCTTCTCGAACACCGGCAGATCGTTGAGGCTGTCGCCAAAGTAAAGGATCTCCTCCGGCGTGAAGCCCAACCGCGCGGCGAGCGCCAGCAGTGCGACGTCTTTCCGCGCCTCCCGATGATTCACCTCAACCCAGCTGCGTCGCAGCCCTGGTTGGTGGACGATGTAGGCCCGCTCGCCGAGAACTGCTTGCAGGCGTTCGGCGACCCGCGCCGCGGCTTCAGCGCTGCCCGTCATCGAGACGAGCGCCGCCGGCGTTGCCAGGAGCTCCGCGACATCGGCGACTTGCACAAAGGGTTGATAGGGCCGCGAGGCGACCAAAGCCTCGACCGTCGCCATCCCTGCCGGCACCGGCACGTAGCGGGTCACGCCATCCGCGCCAAAGACCAGGGGCACATGCCCTTCCTCTAACAGCAAAGGGATCGTGTCACGGATCACCTCCGGCGGGGTGAAGCGCCCCTCGTGGAGCGCCTCGCCTTCAAGCAGGAAGATGCCGTTGAGGGCGATGGCGCGCAGCTCAGGGAAGGAGTCCTCGCCGCTGATGTGCGCCAGATAGCGCCGCACGGCCCAGGGATTCAGCCCGGTGACGAGCACGACGGACATGCCGCGCCGTAAGAGCGCCCGCAGGGTGACGATCGTCTCCGGCGCGAGCTCGCCCTGATCGTCGGCAAGCGTGCCGTCAATATCGCTGGCGATGAGACGCAGGTCAGGCATAAGAGGGCTTTCCCGGTGTGGGCCCGTTCACCGCCAGGAGCGCCGGTTGCGTGGCACTCCTGGCGGCGAGGTGACCTCTGGCCGGCGAGCGCTAGCGTTTGTAGCGCTCCAGGAGCTCCGCGGGCGGGATGTTGGGAACACCCTGCTGCAGCTCCGCCATCTGCTGAGAGTATCCCGGCCGAATGACGCGCCGGAAAATGCCCAGATACAGCGGCGATTCACTCTGCGCCAGCTGCATGGCCGCCATCATGTCCGTGGGATCGTGGTTATCCGGCAACGGAGCGGTGTTCTCGCGGTAGAGGTCATAGGTGTTGAAGAAGGAAACGCACGGAGAGAGCACCTGGACGAAGGCAAAGCCGGGATGTTGCAGCGCCTGCTTGAAGATTTCGACCATCTCCTTCAGCGCGCCGGAGAAAGCGCGGGCGACGAAGGTGGTGTTATACGCCAGGGCCAGCAAGAGCGGATTAAGGGGATCTTCCACCGTCCCGTAAGGCGAGGCGGCCTGCTTCATGCCCCGCGGCGAGGTGGGCGAGGCCTGCCCCTTTGTCATGCCGTAGATGCTGTTGTCCATCATGATGTAGGCGATCTCGATGTTGCGGCGCGCCGCGTGCGGCACGTGTCCGCCACCGATGCTGAAGCCGTCGCCATCCCCGCCGACGGCGATCACGGTCTTATCGGGCTGGCTGAGTTTGATGCCCGTCGCCAGCGGCAGGACGCGCCCGTGAATCCCATGGAAGCCGTAGGTCGCAAAGAAGCCCGGCATACGGCTGGAACAGCCAATGCCGGAGGCGACGATGATGTTTTCCGGCGCCAGGTCGAGATCGGCGAAAGCGCGCATCAACGCGGCATGGACGGCATAATCGCCACAGCCGGGACACCAGATGGGCTTGACAGGGTTCTTGTAGTCATTGGGTTTGCGGGCCATCAGTCACCTCCTTCGGCCTGGATCATCTGACGCGCCGCTTTGTAGATTTCCTGGATTTTGAAGGGCACGCCCTCCTCTTTCGCCAACATGTGGACGTGCGTGTTTTGCGCATCGAGCTGCCGGTAATAACGGTGGGCAATCATGCGGGCGAATTGGGAACTGAAGTTCAGCTCCGGCACCAGGATGGCCTTCTTCCCGCGCAAGAATTTCTGGATGGCCTCGTCGGGCATGGGGAGCAGCGTGTGCGGATAGAGCGCCTCGATGGCGATGCCTTCCGCGGCGAGCTGTTCCATCACTTCACGGACGGCGCCGCGGGTGCTGCCCCAGCCCATGATGCCAAATTGAGCGTCTTCCACGCCCCAACGCCGCGCCACGGAGTCCCACTTCACCAGATGCTTGCGCGCCGTCTCGACGACCCGGGCGCGCTTCTGCATCATCTGCCTGTGATTTTCGGGCGAGTCGTTGGGATGGCCGTACTCATTGTGCTCCAGGCTTTCCGCCAGGTACATGCCGCCGGGCGTCCCCGGCGTGGCCATAGACGACAGCCCGTTTTCGGTGAGGCGATAGCGGCGGTAATCGTGCGCCAGCTCTTCCGGCGTGGGCAGAATCCGCTCGAGGCATTCGCTCCACACGCCGCAAATCTCCTCGGGGTAGGGGATGGTTTCCATGCGCGAGGCCATCGCCTGATCCGAAAGCACGATGACGGGCGTCTGAAAGTGCTCCGCCAGGCTGAAGGCGTTGATCATCTGATAATAGGAATCCTTGACCGAATCGGGCGCGAGGACGAAGCGCGGCCCATCGCCGTGCCCGCCGTAAAGTGAGAGGAAGAGGTCGCCCTGGGAGGTCTTGGTGGGCATACCGGTGGAAGGCCCGGCGCGTTGCACGTCAACGACGACGAGGGGGATTTCCGCCATGCTGGCCATGCTCAAGCCCTCCACCATCAAGGAGAGGCCCGGCCCGGAGGTCGCGGTCATGGCGCGCAGGCCACCGTAGGAAGCGCCAATCGCCATGTTGATAGAGGCGATCTCGTCCTCCGCCTGTACCAGCGTGCCGTTAAAAGCGGGCAAATAGCGCGCCATGGTCTCCATGAGCGTGGTCGCCGGGGTGATGGGGTAGCCGGCAAAGAAACGGCAATTCGCATTCAGCGCGCCGATCGCCATCGCCTCGGCGCCGGAAAGGAGCAGCCCTTCCGCCGGCTTTTCGGGCAGGGGCAGCTGATACGGGAAGAGATCAGGGAAGTGTTCCCGCGCGTAATGATAGCCCTCTTCGAGCGCGTGCAGGTTCTGGTCCAGGACGTCGGCGTGGCGGCCCATACTTTTGCGGACTGCTGTCTGCGCGCTCTCCAGCTTGAGGCGGAAGAACCATGCGAGCGCGCCGACCATGACGAGGTTTTTGCCGCGCGCGAAGTTGAAGCTCTTGGAGATCCGGGTCACAGGCACCGGATAGGAGCGTCGTCCCTGGGTTTCGGGATGGGGGACGGCGTCGGGGTCATAGACGAGGACGCCCTCGGGGTGGAAATCGTTGAGGTTTTCCTCCCAACCCTGCTGGTTCATCGCCACCAGCACATCGGCCGCGTCTCCCTCACAGAGCACCCGCTCGATGCCCAAACGGGTCTGGAAGAGCACCTGCCCGCCCTTGATTTCGGCGGGGTAAGTGCGGAAGGTGTAGACTTCCAGCCCATCCCGCGCCGCCACGCGGGTGAACATCTCCCCCAACGTGACGGTGCCTTCGCCAGCCTCACCGCCGACACGCACAACCACGGTTTTCACATTGATAGCCATTCTCCCTCCGTTGAATAATAGTCGGGCCGTGTTGAATGAAACATTCAAGATTCAGCGGCTTCCTCGTGGACGACCGCTGTGACGGCGCCTTCGCCCCAGGTTTCGACCTGTCCCTGCGGTCCCAGAGCCAGGGCGACGCCGCGCGGGATGCCGAGTCCCACAAAACCGGGGTGCAGCCGCAATTGCGCGCGCAACGCCGCGGCCTCCTCCGTGGTGGTGAACTGTGGGGCGATGATGGCGCTGCGCACGAGCCCCAGGCCCGGCGCGGTCGTCGTTTCCTGCCCCGAGCCGGCGATCCATGCGCCGAGCGCCGCCGCCCCACCCTCCGCGCCAACGATCAGCAGTCCCTGCAGCGTGCCGTAGCCCTTCAGGATTTGGGCCAACGCGGGGGTATGCCTCAACCCACGCGCCAAAATCCACGGGCGGACGCCGCCGAGGTGCAGAATGCCGGCTTCGGCGATGGCGGTGAGCAGGCGCGGCTCGTTCAACCTTTGCCGCTGCGCGCCTTCGAGGATGACGACTTCCCCGCCGGGGCCGCCGAGCCGGGTGTAGGATTCAAGCAGCTCATAACCCCGTTCGCGCTCGCCTTCAGAGAGCAACACCACCATCGGACGATCGAGGTTGGCGATACTGAGGATGTGCGCGGTGACGGCATCGGTTTCCCCACGTTGCCAGTCGCCGCCGCCGGAGAGAATCAGCCAGCCCTCCCCGTCTACCCATTGAAGCGGACCGCGCTGGGGCATGTCAGCCTCCGTGGCGCGGCAACAGTTGCTGGACCGCTTCCGCCATAATTGCAGCGCCGATGGTCAGCGCGCGCTCATCAATGTCAAAATGGGAATTGTGATGCGCCAGCAGTGGCCCTTCCGGGCGCCCCGAGCCGACGAAGACAAAGCACCCCGGCACTTCCCGAAGGAAGAAGGCGAAGTCCTCGCTGCCCATCACCTGCAGACCAATGTTCAGGCCGTTATTTCCCAAAACTGCGGTGATGCTCTGCTGCACGAGCCGGGCTGTCGCGGCATCGTTGACCAGCGCCGGTGTGAGGGGATACTGCTCGATGACGGCCCTGGCTCCCAGCGTGGCCGCAACGCCCTGAATGATCTCGTCGAGCCGGCGCAAGGCGGTTTCCCGCACTTGTGGGCGATAGGTGCGAATCGTGCCCCGCAGCAGCGCCTGATCGGGGATGACGTTGAAAGCCTCCCCCGCACGGAACATCCCCACGGTGACGACGGCAGTCTCGGTAGGGGGGACATTGCGGCTGACGATGGTCTGCAGCGCCAGCACGGCCAGCGCCGCCGCGACGACGGGATCCACGGTCTCCGCGGGTTGCGCGGCATGACCGCCTTTGCCGATGATAGTGGCCTCCCAGCTTTCCGCGGCGGCCATCACCGGGCCGGGGGTCGCATCGGCCACCCCCACGGGCAGATCGTTCCATAAATGAAGCGCCAGCGCCCGATCGGGCTTGAAGCGCTCCAGCAGGCCCTCGCGGATCATGAGCTCCGCGCCGTTGAGGCCCTCCTCGCCGGGCTGAAACACGAGCAATAGCGTGCCCTGCCAGCGTTCGCGGCGCTGGACCAGGATCGTGGCGACTCCCAGCAGAATGGCGACATGGCCGTCGTGGCCGCAGGCGTGCATCAGGCCGGCCTGCTCCGAGGCATACTCCACGGCGTTTTCCTCCTGAATCGGGAGAGCGTCCATGTCGGCACGCAGCAGAAGCGTTGGCCCCGCACCGTTGTGAAGCAGCCCGACGACTCCCGTGCGGGCCATGCCTGCGTAAACCTCGTAGCCCAGCGCGCGCAGCGTCTCCGCGACAATGCCCGCCGTCCGGTGCTCTTGTAGCCCGAGTTCCGGATGGCGGTGAAAATCGCGTCGCCAGGCAATCAACTGCGCTTCAAGTGCGCGAATGTCTGCGGGAATGTTCATGGTTCGTGTCGCTCTCGAATATGGATGTCGCCGATCGTGCCCATTGTAACACATTCAGCAGGGCGGGGCAATAGCCGTGTGTGCCGGCTTCGGGTGAGTATGGTCACATAGTTTGACTCCGGAGGTGAGAGGTTCCTCAGGCGCAGCACCGAAAACAAAGCGCCCCTTCTCTCCCCAAGCAGGGAGAGAAGGGGCGGCAGAAGAGGACGACGCCGGGTCGCTTAGAGCTCGTAAATCTCGCTGTAGCGCGCGCGGATATATTCCAGCAGCGGCTCGGCGCTGATTTCCTCACCGAGCTCGCGCGCGAGCAGCTCCGGCGCGGTAAATTTGGAGCCGTGACGGTGCACGTGCTCCCGCAGCCACTGCAGCGGCGGCAGGAACTCGCCGCGGGCGAAGCCCTCTTCCATGCCCGGAAGGTCGGCCTTCATCCGACGGTACAGCTGCGCCGCGATCAGGTTTCCCAGCGCGTAAGTGGGGAAATAGCCTATCAGCCCGCTGCTCCAGTGAACATCCTGGAGGCACCCTTCGGCGTCATCGCGCGGCGTGATGCCAAGATAGTCCTGATAGCGGGCATTCCAGGCCTCCGGCACCTCTCTGGCAGTCAGCGCGCCCGAAAGGAGCGCCTGTTCCAGCTCAAAGCGGATGAAAATGTGCAGGTTGTAGGTGACCTCATCGGCCTCGGTGCGGATAAAATCGGGGCGCACGACGTTCACGGCGCGATAGAAATCATCCAGCCGCACATCCGCCAGTTGCTCCGGGAAGAAGGCTCGCAGGATGGGGAAGTAATGCTGCCAGAAGGGCTTGCTGCGCCCGATCATGTTTTCCCACAGGCGCGATTGGGACTCGTGGAGCGCCATCGTCGCGCCGCCGGACAGCGCCGTGCGCTCGAAGCGCTCAGGCGATCCCTGCTCGTACAAAGCGTGCCCGCCCTCGTGGACGCTGCTGAAGAGGGCGGATTGGGGGCGATCGCTGATCAGGCGCGTGGTCAGCCGGACATCATTGCGTCCGAAGTTGGTGGTGAAGGGATGGGGCGCCTGATCCTGCCGCCCACGGTTGAAGTCGTAGCCCATATCGCGCAAGATGACGAGGGTGAAATCCCATTGTCGCCCCACGTCGTAGTGCCGGCCCAGGAAGCTGTCATCAATCGGCTTGCCCCGCTCGGTGATGGCCTGCAGCAGCGGCGTCAGCCCCGCTTTGAGGTCGTTGAAAAGCCGGCTGACCTGGGAAGTTCGCATTCCCGGCTCGAAATTTTGCAGCAACGCATCGTAAGGATGCTCTTCATAGCCCAGGGCATCGGCGATGCGGCGGGTGACCTCGATCACGCGCTCCAGGTGTGGTTCGAAGAGCGCCACGTTGTTTTCGGCGCGAGCCTGTCTCCAGGCCTCGAAGGCCAGGGCTGTGACTTTCGCCCGCTCGGCAACGAGCTCCGTGGGGATTTTCGTGGCCCGGTCGTAATGACGTCGCAACACGCGCACGAGGCTCGCGTCGTCCGCGTCGAATTCCATGCCGGCGACTTCGGCCTCGGCGGCTTCGAGCCGACGCGCCGTCTCCTCGGCGGTGAAGAGCTCGTGCGACAGCGCGCTGAGCGTGGCGCTCTGTTCCCCCCGCGCCGCTGCACCGCCGGGCGGCATGTTGACCTGTTGATCCCACCCCAAAAGGGCTGCGGCGGCGTTGAGGTCATAATACCGCTGCAAGTGCTTCTTCAGCTGTTCAACCTGTTCTCCCATGCGTAAACTCCTCCTCCTTCGAAAATAGAGATCAGCGGTCAGCAGTCAGCGAATCAGCGAAAAAATCACTTGCGTGACAAAGGTACTGCCACTGACTAAAAAACGCAAGATTTCCTGGCGACCCTTGAAGATTGAGTATCAACTCTTGCCCCCTATCCCCTATCCCCTTCCCCCCGCGCGCGCGGGGGGAAGGGGAACTTTTTTTGTGGGTTTTTGTAGGCGGGCGTAGCCCGCCTGCAAAAACCCTATTTTTTTCTCCCCCTCCCCAACGGCGCAGGCGCCGTCGGGGAGGGGGCAGGGGGTGGGGCAAAAGCTACAGCTCACCAAGGTTCATCCATCGCCGTCGAGCTACCTGGCGCCAGGCTGAACAATGACCGCACATTTTCATTTTTGGATGATGTGCGTCAGCACATGGTGTCTCTGAGAATAGAGAGCAGCGAGTGACGTGCACTTTAGTTCGCTCTTCGCCGCCCGCCCTGGAATGAATTCCAGGTCTGCTACGTCCCCAGCAACGCGCTTCAGCGCGGGGGGCTCGCGTCAGGCCGGGGATTCCATCCCCAGCCGAACCGATGAGTCATCGCACATTCTCATGCCTGGATGATGTGCGCCGGCGCCTTCTTACGGATTCTGGCGGCGCAGGGTGACCAGATCTTCTTCCAGGCCAGGTAAGGCAATCTTTCCCTCTACTAGCGCCAGCTCCAACGCCTGGGTGAAGGCCTGCCAGGCCTCGTCGGTGCGTCCCAGGCTCAGGTAGATGCGTCCCAGCGTGTGAAGGGCTTGCGCGCGCTGCAGATCCCAGGTGGCCCAGTTCTGCGCTTGCAGTGCCAACTGTTCCGCCTCGACGATGCGCTCCGGCATGTGCTCGACGTAGAAACGCGCCAGTGTGTGAAGTGTCTCGAACTCGTAAGGGGCAAGAGTCCGCGCGTAAAGCAGGTCGCCTTGCGCGGTTTCGAATTGTTGCCGCGCGATGCTCACCTGCGCTCGTCCCAGGTACGCCGGGGCGTATTTGGGATCCAGAGTGATGGCCCGTTCGGCAGCGGCGCCCGCTTCTTCCAGTTGTCCCGCCTGCGCTGCTGCCAGCGCCAGCCAGGCTTCATTGCGCGGATTTTCGGGGGCCAGTTCCGCCGCCGCATCAAATTCCGTGGCGGCTTCGGCGTATTGTCCCTCATAATACAACACGGTTCCCAGCCAGAAGTGGGCCTCTTCATTATTATTGTCCAACGCCAACGCAGCTTTGAAGTTCTCCTGGGCCGACGTCCACTGCCGGGCGTAGAAGTGCGCCTGTCCCAAACCGACGTAGAGGGCGGCGTTTTCAGCGTCCAGCTGCAGCGCGTGTTCAAAATCGGCGACTGCCAGGCCATAAGCGCGCAATTCGATGTACTTGTAGCCCCGTTGAAGCCGGAGGGTCACATTATCGGGATCCTGAAGCAGCCGTAAGTCGAACTGTGTAGAGACGGCGGGTTGCGGCGTGACGGTTGGCGCCGCTGCCGTGGCCGTCGCCGTCGGCTCAGGGCGTGGCGTGGAGGTAGGGAGCCCGGCGGTAGCGGTGGGCAGCTCCAGCAAAGGGAGTGGCGTCGCTGTCGCCGAGGGGCGGGTGCGGGTAATGATGACGGCTAACGCGCCATAGACGGCCAACACCAGAACGAGCAGCACCACGAGCAGCAACATCTGCACCGGCTTGATTTTGCCATCTTTGTGGGGCGGTGCGGCTTTTTTGTCAGCGCGGCGTTTCTTGGGTGCGGCAGGAGGGGGCGATGGGGGTCCGGCTTCAGGTTCTGGGAGCAAAAATTCCTGCCGGGCAGCGTCCAGATCGAGGGGCGTCTTCAGTGCATCCGGCGCGGGGGCAGGGAGTTGAACTTCCTCTTCCGACGCTGCGGCAGAGGCTCCAAGAGTGTCGCGGCGACGTTTGGAGTCCGATAAACGCTGGCCGGGTTCCCGCCTGGAGGTCGGTTCTGCCACGGGTTTAGGTCCGGCAGCGCCCAAGGATTCAAACAGGCTCTCGAATTCTTCTTCATCGTCGGTGCTCTTGGGTTTTTGTGGATTGCTCATACGGCACTCCCCGATCTGCTAAATTCGTCGGCTGCTCTGCGAGCCTCCGACTCAGGGCTCACAAGGTTTAGTATAGGGCAGTTTCAAGGAAAGGCAAATTTTCTGGGGCGACGAGCGTCCGCCCTTCCAGATACTGCCCGACGCCGCGCCTCCCCCGCGACCTGAATCCCGCCCGGTCGCATTGGTCAGTCTAACGATTGTGGTACAATACCTCTGCTGAACAAACCGCGCGCACGATGAGGGTCCGATGAACAGTTTCAAACTCGAGACGCCGATGCAACCGACAGGCGATCAGCCCCAGGCCATCGCGCAGCTGGTGGAGGGCCTGCAGAAAGGATTCCGCCATCAAGTGCTCAAGGGCGCAACGGGCACGGGCAAGACTTTCACCGTCGCCAACGTCATTGAGCAGGTGCAACGTCCAACCCTGGTGCTGGCGCACAACAAAACGCTGGCGGCACAGCTCTACTCCGAGTTCAAAGCGTTGTTTCCCCACAACGCGGTCGAATACTTCGTCTCGTACTACGATTACTATCAACCGGAAGCCTATCTGCCCCAACACGATCTCTACATCGAAAAAGATGCGGACATCAACGAGGAAATCGAGCGCCTGCGGCTGGCGGCGACAGCGGCGATAATGACCCGCCGCGACACCATCATCGTCGCTTCTGTTTCGGCCATCTACGCCTTGGGAAGCCCTGAGGAATGGGGAAAAGTCGTCCTCCCCCTGCAGGTAGGGCAGGCAATCCGCCGCGAAACCGTGATGCGGCATCTGGTGAGCATCTACTACGAGCGCAACGATCTGGACTTCAAACGAGGGGCCTTCCGCGCGCGGGGGGACACTCTGGAAATCCGTCCCGCTTACACCGAAGACGCCTACCGGATCTCCTTTTGGGGTGACGAGATCGAGCGCATCACGCGGACTGACCCCCTCACCGGGGAGGTGCTGGAGACGCCCGCCGCCATCCAGATCTTCCCCGCGCGGCACTACATCACTTCAGAGGAAAAGCAACGGCAGGCGCTGCTGGACATCGAGGCGGAACTGACCGCGCGGCTGGCGGAGCTCACCGCGCAGAACAAATTGCTCGAAGCGCAGCGTCTGGAACAACGCACTCGCTACGATTTGGAAATGATACGGGAGATCGGCTACTGCGCTGGCATCGAGAACTATTCCCGGCACCTGGATCAGCGCGCTGCCGGCGAGCCACCGTGGACGCTGCTGGATTACTTCCCGGCGGATTTCCTGCTCATCGTGGACGAATCGCACATGACGATCCCGCAGGTGCGCGGCATGTTCAACGGCGATCGCAGCCGCAAACAAGTGTTGGTGGATTACGGCTTTCGGCTGCCCTCCGCGCTGGACAACCGGCCCCTCACCTTTGAGGAATTCAACGCCCGGTTGAATCAGGTGCTCTATACCAGCGCCACGCCCGCTCCCTACGAGCTGGAGCGCGCCTCGCAGATCGTGGATCAGGTCATCCGTCCGACCGGCATTCTAGACCCCGAAGTGCAAGTATTGCCCACGCGGGGTCAGATAGACGATCTGATCGGGCAAATTCGGCAGCGGGTCGCCAAAGGCCAGCGGGTATTGGTGACGACGTTGACGAAGAAAATGGCGGAGGACCTCTCGGACTATCTGCGGGAGCTGGGGATGAAGGTCAACTATCTCCACAGCGAGGTGCAGACCATCGAGCGGGTGGAGATCCTGCGCGACCTGCGGCTGGGGCAATACGATGTCATCATCGGCATCAACTTGCTGCGGGAGGGGCTGGACCTGCCCGAAGTAAGCCTCGTGGCCATCCTCGACGCCGACAAGCAGGGATTCCTCCGCAGCGCCACGGCGCTCATCCAGACGATGGGACGCGCGGCGCGGCATCTCGACGGCACGGTCATCATGTATGCGGACACCGTTACCGATGCGATGCGGGAAGCCATCGAGGAGACAGAGGCACGCCGCAAAAAGCAGCGCGAGCACAACGAGGCGCACGGCATCGAGCCGCAGGCGATCGTCAAGGAGATTCACGACCTCACCGAGCGCGTGCGCGTCGCCGTGCAGGAGGAGAGCGCGCCCGACGTGAAACCGGAGGCCATGGAGCCGGCCGCGCTCCAGAAGCTCATCCACGAGTTGGAGAAGGAGATGAAGCGCGCCGCCGAGAGCTGGGAATTCGAGAAGGCCGCGGCGTTGCGGGATCAGATCTTCGAGTTGCGCGGCGTGCTGGAGGCGAAATCGCCCTTGTGGAAGCGCGAGCGGGGCAAGGTGTAGCGCTTGCTGTTGACAAAATCGAGGGCTATGGTATGATTTACCGTGTTCAGGGGGCGTAGTGTAGTGGTTAACATGTCGGCCTGTCAAGCCGAAGATCGCGGGTTCAAGTCCCGTCGCTCCCGCAGTGACAAATCGCAAGAATCGGAAAGAATGCAACTGTAGACTGTAAACCGACTAGCGATTTGTTGTCTATCAGGGCTACTTCGAGTGCCGTTCGAAGTAGCCCGTTTTTTGTTGTTAATGAGGCCGCCGCCCATAGGGCGTCGAACCGTTCCAAAGTCAAACCTAAAGAGATTATAGCATCATATTCGCAAGGGCGCAAGTAGCTCAGAGAAATCTGGTACTCAAATTGTTGTTCTTGAACGCGACTCTGGTCAATCAATCCGGCAAGATACAATTCCGCTGCTCGCGCCAGGCGTTCTTTCGCTTGTACCACCTGTTGCGCAGCATCGGGTGCCGCTGCCGCCCACCGCGCCTCCAGCTGCTCGCGCCAATCTGCCGGCAAGCCCTGTTGACAGTCCAGCATGAATTCCAGAACCTGCGCCTCGATATCCTCTGCTTTCACCGGCGGTTGCGTGCAGTCACCCGTACGCTCGATCTGAGTGGCGTCGCGGTAGTAACGATAGCCGGTACTGGTCGTGGTGGCACGGAAATGCTTCCCACAGCGCGCACAAACCAGCAAGCCCGAAAGCGGATGCGCAGCAATGGGATTCGTACCTTCCGGCGTGCGCTGCCGATGCTGGGCTTGGGCACGAATCGCCTGCACAGCTTCGAAAAGTTCCGTATCAACAAGCGGTGGATGTTGCCCGGGATGCCAGGTTGCCGCATCATCGCGGCGGCGCTTTCGACCTGTCGTCTCATCCACGCCATAGTAGGGCACGAGACCGGTATAGAAACGACGAACGAGAATCGTGCGAATAGCATCGTTGGAGAGCACTCCAGGTTGTTGACCGGGTTTCCCTTTGGTGCGATAGGGTATACTGGTGCCATCAGGCAACTGATACGGCGCTTGATTGAACATCTTGGCGATTTGTGCATCAGAGTAATCACCTGTGGCATACCAGACAAAGGCTTGCTGTACAACCACCGACTCGATGGGATGCGCGATCAAATGCTCGCCATCGTTGCGATCCGGTTGTCCCGCATACGGGCAGTATTCAGGACCGTTGGGGTCGGTGCAGGCCGAGCAGTTACCACGGCAGTAACCAAAGGGTATCGAGCCATTCCATTTGCCGCTGCGGGCGCGAGCGCGTAGGCCTTTGCGGGTTTCCTGGCGCAGATTGTCAATGTAAACTTCTGCCAGAATGCCCAACAGGGTCAGTGCAATCTTGCCCCAGGGGGTCGCGAAATCAAGATTCTCTTTGACTGAGACCAGAGCCACGTTGTGAACTTGCAATTCGTCCAACGTGGTAAGCAGCCCGCGTAAGTGGCGATAGAAACGATCGACCTTGTCTACCACAATGACGTCGAATTGTCGTAGTCGGGCATCTGCCAGTAAACGTTGAAAAGCTGGGCGTTCAGAATCAGCCTTGGCCGAGTAAGCTTCATCAACATAGTCGGTAACCCAGGTCCAGCCGCGTTGCTGGATGAAACCATGGGTAGCGTGACGTTGAGCATCAATACTAAAGCCGTCAGCCTGATCTGGACACGAGAAACGTAGATAAGTTGCTGCGCGCATGGGAGCACCTCCTGTAGCGAGATGCTCCCAATGTAGCGCGGAATACAGAGGAGACAAATACCGATGGACAAGACTTATGATCCCAAACCGCTGACCATCCTGCTGCAACGCCTGGTAGCCGAACGGGGCGAGAGTTTGCGTAAGGCCTCCCTGAATGCTGGGCTGGACCGCGGGGCGCTGTTCCGCTTCATGGAAGAGGGGCGTCGTCCGTCCCGTGAGAGCCTGGTTGTGTTGGGTGATTACTTTGGCGTCAACCCCAATGTACTCCTCGAACTGGCAGGATATACGCCATTGGCGATCTTCGCCGGCGTGGAACAGCGAGTGCTGCCGGAAATGCAGGGTGTGGTATCCCGCCTGTTGACCATTACAGACGAAGTAGCACGTAGTCGCGTGATCAGCGCGCTGGAAGTGCTTCTCGATGGTTGGATGTTGGCGGGAGCGACGGGTCATAAGTAAAATCCGCTCGAACTAAGGTTATGGGGCGGTTCCACAGAACCGCCCCTGCAATCACTCAAGGCACTGGATACGGCCCCAGATAAGGTTCATGTGTACCCGGCAGGGTGAACTGCGGGTGCAGCGAGAGAAAGGCCGGATAGACCTCCATGCCGACCACACGCTGCTGGTCAACAATGATGGACGTGAACAGGGTTTGATAAAGCGCATTTTCGTTTTCAGGGTCCATGGTTTCTAGCAGCAAGCGGAGGTTCTGAAGCAGTTTCATGGCTTCTTGACTGATAGGCTCACCTGTGGGTTCGAGAGCAGCCAATGCCGTAGTAATCTGGGTGCGACGGCGCTGGAATTCAGCCGTGGATATGATGCCCTGGCGTAGCAGGTAGGTCTCCGCCTCCAGGCGTTTGTGAAGCGCGAGCCGATCCTGTATAATAGCGGCCTCACCTTCATCATATAGTAAATACGCCAATGTGCGACGGAGCCAGGCCTCGGGCAGTTGGATCTGGCCTACCACATCACGCACCTGTGTTTCCAAGACATCTGCCGGCACATTTTGCTGGTGCTTCTCGGCGTGCTTGAGTTGACACACACGATCACTATAGTATCTATACCCTTTAACTGATAGGCTGCGGACGGGCCCGTGGCGGTGGGCACAAACCAGTACTCGGGCGAGGGGAAAGGCACATGCTGGGTTCGCTTTGGAGTCTGGACGGGCATAGCGGGATTTACGGAGCTGCTGAACTCGTTCGAAAGTCATGGGATCTACCAGAGCGGGATGCAGCCCTTTACCAGGAAAGACCTCCCGGGGTTTGCGCACCTTGACCCCAGTGCTGGTAGATCCGGCATAGGTGACACAACCCGTGTAGATGGGGTTACTGAGAATTTCCCGGACCGCATCAGCATCAAAACGTCCTGGAGATGAATAGCCCGGACGCCCCTTTGTTCGGAAACGAACTTCAGTGCCGTCTGGAAGGGCAAAGATCTCGTTGTTCAAGTGGCACGCAATTTCGGCGAACGACATGTTGCCAGCACTGTACCATTCGAACATCAGCTGTACAGATACGGATTCAATCGGATGCGCAATCCGGAAGTAGCCACCACGTTGGTCAGGGCCACTGAAGCGCGGGCAATAGTTAGCGCCGTTGGGGTCGGTGCATGTAGAGCAGTTACCGACGCAATACCCCAAGCGGTACGTGGGGGACAGTTTGCCGTTGGCGGCATCGGTGAGACGTTTGACTCGCATTTCCTGGCTCAGGTTGTCGGAATAGAACTCGGCCAAGGCACCCAAGATGTAGAGCACGAGTTTCCCCCAAGGCTTCCGATAATCGATGCCCTCGCGCAACGAAATCAACTTGACGTTGTGCCGGCGCAACAAATCAATAAACTCCAGAAATGTTGGTAAATGCCGCGCCAGGCGATCTATGCGATCCACCACGAGTACCTGCACCCGACCTTCGCGGATGAGTCTTTTCAGGCGCGCAAAGCCAGGCCGTTTTCCGCTGCGCCCCGATTCAGCCGGGTCCTCAACAGATTCAAGAAGGCTCCAGTGGGCGCCCTGACTCTGAATGAACGAGAGGCAGCGACTCCGTTGATCATCCATGCTGGTACCATCCAGCTGCATCTCGGACGACACGCGGATGTAAATGACCACTAGAATGAGCGCCGCCGCGAGTTCTGCCCCATTCCCATCTTCCAATAGGCGGTGTAAGCGTTCCCGCAACTCATTAAGCGCAGGGGGTTGGAAACATGGGGATGCGGTTGGTGGCGTGTCCGGCAAGCTAGAGATATTAGCTGATTTATTCATCAAAGACCTCCAAGATCTCCTCTAGGGTTTCGTCTGCAGTCGGTGCATCCACAGCGTCAATTTGCAGAATTTTCCGCAGGGCCAACGCCAATGTGAAACAGAAATCGTCCACATGGTCATCCAACGGCGTGGATGGAGCCACGGTGCTTACAATCACATTCGTATAACTGTCGTTCATCGTTACCTCCTCGACTGGCATTCGAGGAGCGCCGGCACTCCAACTAATGGGAACAGGTCCCCCGGGTTGACAACCAACCGATTTCAGGCTAGTACCTTGTCAAGGCTGATTTGATGGGTAGAGGTGCCAGTTCGCTAAGAAAACCCCGAGGCGGGTTTTTCCTATATGGGATAATCTATCAATCTGCTGCCCATACATATAGGAGTGAGACGCGCCCGGGTCGGATTACGGCGGACAGAATTTACCCCTCAATTGATGTTTGACAAAGTACTAGATTAACCTGGTTGAGTTGGTCATCATGCCGCTATTTTGCCATAGATTCCTGCGCGATTCCAGGTCTGCGTACCACGGTACGTACCATGACACGTGTCAGATCTGCTGGAGGTAGTTGATGGGAGGTTCGATGAGTTTTTCAAGTATGCTGGCGCAGCTTCCCAGCGATATGCGGGCGACAGTGATGCCAGAATTGCTGCCGGTAGTGGAACGTTTCTGGAAAGCAAGAGATGTGCAGGCGGCCATGCAGACATTAAATGCGCGGCAGGATGTGTACCTGCCAGCGTCGTTACAAGCCCTAATTGGGGATTTTCTGGCTGATGGCCCCGCGAAAATGATGCGGCACTATCCAAATTTCACGTTGGCTGCTGTATTGACCGGAGTCTGGCTGACCCAGGTTCGTGATCCGCGCCTACGTGATTACAAACCCAGCGAAACGGGTGACGACGAACTGCGTCAGTGGATACAATGTCTAGTTCCGTTGGCACATTATTTGGAACCAACATTGAATCCGCCTGCAGAAATGTCAACGCGCGACTATCCGGGGATTTTTAGAGTATTGGCAGATCAGGAATGGCTCAATACCTGGCTGGGTACAACTGACTTAGCAGACAAAATCGCTACATATTTGAGCAAATCAGGCAAGATCTCGCGTTCTGCTTATCAAAGACTTCGCGCTCAGGGTGTTGTCGATTTGCAGAATGGACTAAACACAATCCTGATGGGTGAATCGGTTAAGACGGCGGATGTAACAATGAGCATCTTGCCCGCGGACAAAGTAGATGCGTTAACTGCGACATCAGTTCCATCAGTTCTGGACACAAGTGCAGACCTCAATTCGCAGGCCCGGCTTACATTTCCCCCTCTCCCCCGACTACGTGTCGAACGGCAGCAACAAGCGGACATCATCGCTGCTCTGCTCGACAACCAACACCGCGCTTACATCCTCGATGGCGGTGCGGGAATGGGTAAGACACTTCTGGCGGGGCAAGTTCTGCGCGCGCCAGAAGTGCAGGCCGCCTTTCCCGGTGGGATTGCCTGGGCTGCTGGCGACAGCTCAGTGGAAGAGATTGCAGCGGCCTGGTGTGCAGCCGTGCACCTCAAACACGGGGCCAACACCACCTGGACGCAATGCTGGCGGCCAGCAGGTAGCCCGGCTAGAAGAACCTTGTTGATATTAGATGATGTAGCCGTACTGCAAGATCTGATGGTACTCTTTGACATGATTGACCCAAACACCGTAGTGTTGCTTACCACGCAGTTCGGGCAAGAAACCTGGGAAACACTAGCACGCAACTGGCTGGAACCAGAATTGATCTGGCGGTTACAGGTCGGCCCGTTTTCCCCCGCCGAAGCTCGCATCCTACTGGAGCAATGCCAGCGACGCCAACTCACCGATGAGGAATGGGCAGTAGTCGAGCAATTAGGGATTCAAAGTGATTGGGACCCTGAATACCTCGGGCGGGTAGCGCTGTGTTCAGGCCTGACGGAATGGCAAACAATGCTTGCAGAGTTGGGCACTGCTCCTGATGCCCTTCACAACTCACTACAGAGAATACGCACGCAATGGGAACGTCTCGAGCATGACCCACTTCGCGCTTACACCGAAAGACTCGCTGCAACCATGCTAGAACCCCGCCCGTTTGGGACGCTCTATGCCGCTGCCGTGTGGAAGGTTGCGCCTGAAACCGCAGCACGGCGTTTAAAGGAGCAAGCCCGGTTGGGATTGGTTCAGGCGTTGGAATTTCACGATCCAGTGGGGCTGATTCCCCAATTGTGGCATATCCCTAAACGAGTTCAAGGTTGCATTGCCACAACTTCTCCCTCTAGCTTCGACCCTAATCCCGATCGCCAGCGCCGGCAAGCTGTAGCCCGCCAGCGCGCGAAACTCGCTCGCATCATTCTTCGTGACGCCGGTCCAGCGTGGCGAGCGCCTTGGCAATTCCAACTGTTAGGCATACCATGGATCCTTGCAGCAGTGTTATGGGAACCCTGGGGCGGGATATGGCACCTATTGGGAACTACATTGGGTACCCGGGCGCCGCGGAACTGGCGCTCGACATGGCAACGTTTGTGGCTGGCAGGAGCTGAAAATGCCCGCGTAGAAGTCTTCAAACGCCGCGGCGCACACGTCCCAATGGAGTATCAGTGCCTCACGGATGCTTCTTATGACATCCGCAACATCATTTTGATCGGGGTAGGCATGATTCTAGTTGGTTTCATGGCTCTATCTCTGTATGGCCTATCCCTGTCCGCGGCTTCTCGCGCCGCTCTATTCAATTCCGTTGGCTTCCGGTACACCTGGCTTGCACTACTGATTGGCTTGAGCCTCTGGGGCCTCACCCAAATAACACGCATGCTCTGGCTCCTCTACCGTATGGATGTGGACTATCTTCCGCTCCACTGGCTTGTCCGCGCTGCCCAGTGGTTAGGGATGCACGAGCGGCTACGTATGTAGCCCGGGTAGGTAATCGGCACGCTTTTTTTGATTGCCTCTTTCCCTTTTCGGTGCTAAACTGTATCCAGTGGTCGTGAGCCACCTGGCACAGTTTAACTCGGAGCAGACAATGACCCCACCCATAGATGACGGTTACGAAGAAGCCTCGGATGCTGATGGCGAGGCTGAAGCCTCTGCCGAAGGTCAGCTCTACGATTTTATCACCAACGACCCCGTGAAGGATACTCCTGTGGAGCGCGTGCTCCAGGCGGTGGCACGTTCGCTGGTGGAGGAGTATGAGTTCGACCATACCCAGCTGCGGCGCGATCAGACTGTGACCTACGAGACGCTCGATGGTCATGGTAAGGCGCGCAAGGTGCGCTGCCGCGTGGGGGTGGTGGTGTACCCAGAGGGCGCGCACAAAGAGGATCCAGAACAGATCATCCGCGCGGCGTTGGTGCAGCCGCCGGGGACGAAAGCCAGCGATGCTCGCCGCGGTGTGCTGCAATTGGAGGAGCTCCTTGGCGCGCTGCCGCGCTGTGATTATGGCCTGTGGACCAACGGCACCGACCTGGTCTTCAAGCGCAAGCTCACGGGGGCTGGGCGGCTGGAGCCGGAGTATGTTGACCTCTACGATCTGCCGGGCAATGGCGAGACGGCGGCGGATTTGGATGACCCGGAGCGGCAGACAGGGCGTATCGCGGTCGGCGAAAACCTGGTGCACACCTTCGCCCGCATCCACGATTACATCTACGGCAACCAGGGTCTCAAGAAGGATGCGGCGTTCTGGCAGGTGCTCAACCTCATCTTCTGTAAGATTCACGATGAACGTGCGAAAGGCAAGCGCCGGTTCTGGGTGAAGGGTACGGAGCGCAACACGCCGGAGGGCCAGGCGGCGATCGCCGCGCGTATCAAGGCGCTCTTCGCGGAGGTGAAACGCGATCTCAACTATGCCAGCATCTTCACTGAACGCGACACGATTGATTTGGATGACCGGGTGCTGGCCTATGTGGTGGGTGAGCTGAGCCGCTACACGCTGTTGAATACCGACGTGGATGTGAAGGGCGCGGCCTACGAGGAGATCACCTCCAGTATGCTCAAGTCGCAGCGCGGGCAGTTCTTCACGCCGACCAATGTGATCCGGCTGATGGTGGAGATGTTGGACCCCGGCGCTGAGGCTGATCTCACCAACCCCGCGAACTGGCCCAAGATCCTGGATCCCGCGTGCGGCAGTGGACGCTTCCTTACTTATGCACTTGATCACCTCCGCCGGAAGATGGCAGCGCAGATGTTCCCCGAGCTGCACCATCTGCAACGCGCGCCTTTGATGGAGAAAGATGAGGCTGCCGACCTGGTGCGCAACTATGCTGCCGCGTGCCTCTACGGCATTGACTTCGACCCCGACCTCAAGCGCGCCGCACGGATGAATATGATTCTCAACAACGACGGGCACGGCAACATCCTCTCGTTCAACTCGCTGGAATTCCCGCTGATGGTTGCCGGCGTCCCCGCTCAATTGCGTGAGACTTATGCGGGCCAACCTCGCGAGCTGTGGCCCGACCCCGTCCGCGCGCGGCTGGATGCCGATCTGGGTACCTTCGATTTCGTCTTCACGAATCCGCCGTTTGGCGCGAAAATCCCCATTGACGACCCCGACATCCTGCAGCAGTATGATTTGGGGCACCGCTGGTCGCGGGATGCGGAGGGGCGCTGGGTGCGTTCCGGCGATTTGCAGAGCCGCGTGGCGCCGGAAGTGCTCTTCATCGAGCGATGTGTGCAGTGGGTGAAGCCCGGCACGGGCAAGGTGGCGATTGTGTTGCCCGACGGTATCCTGGGTAACCCTGATGCGGAATCCATCCGCGCCTGGATTCTGGAGCACTGCCAGGTGCTGGCGAGTGTGGATTTGCCGGTGGAGGCGTTTTTGCCGCAGGTGGGGGTGCAGGCGAGCCTGCTCTTCCTGCGGCGCAAGACGCAGACCGAGCGCGACGCCGAGGCGTTGGGTCGCCGCGCCGAGTACGACGTGTTCATGGCGATTGCGGAGACGGTGGGGCACGACCGACGCGGCAACCCGCTTTACATCCGCGATGCCGATGGCGCGGAGATGATTTACACGGTGGAGAATCCGGTGTTGCGCCGCCGCGCGCGCCGCAACATTGTGACAATGGTGGCGGTGCGCGAGCGCAAGCTGGATGACGATTTGCCGCGTATTGGCGATGCGTACCGCGCGTACCGCAGGACCGGGCGGGTGACGGAATGAAAGTCGTGGCGACTGGGGTGAGCGAACTGCGCGCGAGCGATTGCCGCCTGGACGCCAGCTATCACGCCAGCGAGGGCGTTAAAGCGCTGCGCGCCTTGCGCCGTTGGGCGAAGACGCCGACGCAATCGGTGGCGCGCGGCGCATTGCGGGAAAGTGAGAGTATCTACGCCACGCAGCGATTGGATCGCCTGGATGAAGTCTGCAAGTCAGGTGGGATTTTTATCCCCAGCCGATTCAAGCGCATTTTTGTGGATGATGCTGAGCATGGCGCGCCTTATTTGACCGGTGGCTCGATCATGCAGGCCGACCCGCTGATGGGGGCAAAGCTGCTCTCATATAAGTTTACCTCGAACATGGCAGAGTTGGCGTTCCGTGAACGCATGATTCTGGTAACCTGTTCTGGCACCATCGGTAATTCTGTCTATGTAAACGGCAATTTTAAGGGCGCGGTGGGTTCACCTGATCTGTTACGCATTGAAGCAGAGCCTGATAAGATTCCACCGGGCTATCTTTACACCTTTCTGAGCGGCCCCATAGGCAAAGCCCTGATTGAGCAAAAGACCTATGGCGCGGTTGTGCCGCACATTGAAGCACATCATGTGGTAGATTTACCCATCCCCCGTCTGGATGCCGCCATCGAGGAGCGTATCCACGCGCTGGTGGAGCGGGCTGCGTCGCTGCGGGTGGAGGCGAACAAACGCTTATCGCAAGCGAGAAAGAAACTGGAAATCGAAGTCGGTTTTTTCAACCCTCAAAAGAGCTTCGATCATGCTTTTTCTATCGGAAAAGCCAAGATTGATGTCTCGTTCGGTCACAGACTGGATAGTTTTTCCTACGTTGGCTATACGGCAGAAGCTATCCGTGCGCTTGAAAACTACACGGGTCGGGTAATCACTGCACCTGATGCAGGATTCGAGATTTACAATCCCCCTCTGTTCAAACGAATGTTTGCTGATTGCGGACATCCGTATATGTCGGGTGTTGAGATTTACACCTTGCGGCCTACCACTACTCGTTATCTATCGCGTGTCCAGCCTGAAATCGAGCAATACTTGGTCACAGAAGGAATGGTATTAGTCCAAAGCGCAGGGCAACGCTATGGATTGATTACGACACCGGTCCTTGTAACCCGGATGTTGAATGGTGTTGCAGCAACCAGTGATATTGTTCGCATTAAGCATCCCGATATTATTGAGAACGGTTACATTTGCACCTTGCTGGCTTCTGATTTTGGGCGCCGTCTGGCATTGCGCTACTCGTATGGAACATCAATCCCCAGATTGAACGTACCGGAGTTTTCGAAGATCAAAATTCCCTGGCCTGACGATGGTGTTCGTCGAGAGATAGGGCAATTGACAAAACAGGCATATCAGCAACGTGATGAAGCGAATGCTCTGGAAGATCAGGCCCAGGCTTTGTTAGTTGAGGCGTTGGGGCTGAGGTAAATATGTACAAGGGCAATAAAAGGCACGGATAAGCTTATGAACGTAACTTCCCTGAAAGATATCCTGAAGAATCTAGCGCTGTCTTTGCAGATTTCCACGAGTTTTCCCGCTCTGGCTCTGGTTGTATTCAATGTGTTTTATGTTTTTCCGAAATTATGGCCCGCGATGGATTGGGAACTGGGAAATGAATCGTTGGCCTTTTTGACTTCCGTAAGTGTAGTCATGTTAAGCTATACGCTTTCGGTTCGCTCATTTTCAGGGCGGATTGGCAGAATGATCCGCGAGCCCGGTGTAGATGCCTGCCGGAAAGCCTAGCAGGTGGAGGATTTTCAACTGCAACTCGGAAAGTGGCGTCAGATGACAATAGGTTTGCTTGCCAAGTGTGACGAAGCTCAAGAAGATGTCCTTGAAACCTTGCAGCATCGCTTCGGTCGTGGGCCGATCCGTGGCTCGCATCGGGTTACCGGCATACAAGCCGCGCAGTTTTTCACCTGTCTCTGCCAGACGGCAACGTGCCACGTGTTCGAGTAAGGTCAAGACCCGCAAGCCAACCGACAACAAGCGGATCAAGCCGGTGGCCCGTCGATCGTCTTCCAGGTACATGGGGGTTAAGCTCAGCGGCTTGCCTTTCAGCCGCCCGAAATTGCGTTCGACCAAGTATTCGTCCCGATAGGCAAGGAGAGCTTGGCGCAGAGAGAGCTCGCTTGCGGGGGAAGTAGTGCCATAGACGCGCCATCCCAAGCGACGGATGGCTTGTTGAATGGCGGATTCATCCCGCTGTACCGAGACCGAAATCTGGCGTTGGATGCGGGTCTCTGCCGGACGCGCCCCATACTTACGCACCTGCCGTTCTGCGACCTGCTCAGTCACCTGCAACACCAACAAGCCGGCAACGCCCTGGCGGTTGAGAATCGCCTCCGCCGCCTGACGCAACGACTCAGCGTCCGTGAGGCGTTCTTTGCCTCGTTTGCGTTCGTTCAGCGCTGTAATGGCGCTCTGTGCTTTCTCCAAACGGCCGTGCAGGCCGGCCTCGGCGGCCTTGGCATGGGCGAGCGAGCGGATGACCAAGCGGCGCTCGCTCCAGGCGATTTCTTGCCCGTCGACGATGGCGGTCAGCGCTTCGCTGCGTTCGAAGCCTGTGGCAATTGGCTCCTGTTCGCCCTCGGCTCGACTGCGATACACAACCGTCAAGGGTTGTTCTTTGGTCCACACCGGCTGCAAGTAGGCGTCCAAGGTTTCCTGGGGTATCTGGACCAGCGAAAACGGCCCCAGATAGAAATCGCCTCCCGCCTGAAGGTGCGCTCTCGTCTCCAGGGACATCAGTTTGCAG
>Ga0209606_1001499_pt1 | contig 28656 bp, 29 predicted proteins | sample AD_UKC057_MetaG_FD_184412 | JGI IMG/M metagenome (GOLD analysis project Ga0209606, IMG submission 184412) | Active sludge microbial communities of municipal wastewater-treating anaerobic digesters from USA - AD_UKC057_MetaG (SPAdes) (version 2) | ecosystem: Engineered > Bioreactor > Anaerobic >...
CTTCTGCATTCGTTCGGGATACGCCCCCGGTCACCGGCCTGTCAGACGATGACGAACTTGCGGATGTAATCGACGATCTCCTCCGGCTCGTCCAGGACGCGGAAAAGCTCCATGTCCTTCAGGGAGATCATCCCCTGGCCGAGCATGGTGTCCTTGAGCCAGTCGAGGAGCCCCTTCCAGTACTCGCTGCCCATCAGGATGACCGGAAAGCTCTTGATCCGCTTCGTCTGGATCAGGGTCAGGGCCTCGAAGAGCTCGTCCATGGTGCCGAAACCGCCGGGCACGATGACATAGGCCACGGCGAACTTGACGAACATGACCTTCCGGATGAAGAAATACTTGTGGTAGAGCCTGACGTTGGCGAACTCGTTGGGGGTCTGCTCGAAGGGCAGGCGGATGTTCATCCCCACCGACGTCCCGCCCGCCTCGGCGGCCCCCTTGTTGGCCGCCTCCATGATGCCGGGCCCTCCGCCCGTGATGACGCCGAAGCCCTGCTGGGCCAGCAGCCGGGCGAGGTGCTCGGTCTTCCGGTAGTACGGGTTTTCGGGGGTTATCCGGGCGGAACCGAAGATGGTCACGGCGCGCCCGATGTCGGAGAGTTCTTCTATGGCCTCGACGAACTCCGCCATGATGCGGAACATTCGCCAGGATTCATTGACGGAAAGGGCATCGACGAGGTATTGTTTTTCTTCCATCAGACGCAATGCGGGGTGCGAGGCAGGAACCCCGACGCGGCGTTCCTGCCCCCGTCCCCGGTGAGGGTTTTCTTCGAATATGCGTCCATGCGGCCGGTTACGAGTGGCGCCGTCTCTGAATCTTGGCAAGCCGCCGTCTCGCCTCGAGCGCTTTTCTCTTGCGCTTGACGGAAGGCTTTTCGTAGGCGCGACGCAGCTTCAGTTCCTTGAACAGGCCGTTCTTCGACAGCTTGTTCTTGAGAACCTTCAACGCCTTGTCGACATCGTTGTCGAAAACCTTGACTTCCAAAAATGATCGCTCCCTTCCTTTTAAATTCGTAAGAAACCCGAAATCCCCGATCAGGAAAAAAACTCCACTGCAACGGAATCAAAGGCCATTCCGCGGTCGAAGAGGATGCGTGAACCGATCGTTGAGTCCGATTTTCCCTTGCGAAACTGCTGAAGATTATTAGAAAACAATTCTTTTGTCAATCAAAACTTTGCGGGTGGGACCGCTTCAGGCATCGGCCGCGCCCCCCGGGTCGTCCGATCCCCCCTTGCCCTCCAGGTTCCATCGATCGGTCCCGTACTTTTCCGCCATCAGCCTCTCCTTCAGCGACACCTCGGCCGGGCTGAGGCCGCCTTCGGCCAGGCGGATGCCCAGGGTGTCCTCGAAGGCCCCCCGCAGCAGGCGGGCGAGATCCTCGTACCCGATGTCCCGCCCGAGCTGCTCCCGGAGGGTGGTCGTCGTTTTCGCGACCCCGTCGACGGACACCCCCATGACCGAGGCGGTGCGCGCGGGGTCCATGTCGGCAAGGAGCGAGCCGTGCTGGAGAAACGCCCCCCCCGCGCGGACCTGGGCGCTTCCGCAGATCTTGCGGCCTCCCACGAGGAGCTCGTACCGGGACGGCGCGGCGAAACAGTATCCCTCCAGGGCGGTCCCCGCCGCCGAGCGCCCCTCGAAGGCGACCTCGGGCGAGAGGCCCAGCCGGCGGAGGGCCTCCACGATGCAGGCGCTCACGACCCGGTAGGTTCCGACGATGTCGCCGGTGAAGAGGGGATGGTCGGCGGGGGCAACCAGCGAGTAGGTCAGCTCGTGTTCGTGCAGGACGGCCTTGCCGCCCGTGGGGCGGCGCACGATATCGATCCCCGCCCGGCGGCAGGCGCCGACGTCGATCTCCCGGCCCGTCTTCTGGAAGTATCCGAGCGAGACGGCGGGGGGCCGCCACCCGAAGAAGCGCAGCGTCGGCGGCAGCCCTTCCCGGCGGTTCAGGCGGAAGACGGCCTCGTCGATGGCCATGTTCTCGGCGGCGCGCAGCACCCGGTAGGGCAGGAAGCGCCAGGGGGCGTCATTCATTCCTCATCCCCGGCTTCCTCGCCGACATAGTCCCGGTACTCCTCCGCGTCGAGGAGGTTGTTGAGTTCGTCGAGATCGCGCAGTTCGACCATGATCAGCCAGCCCGAGCCGTAGGGGTCGCTGTTGATCACGCTGGTGTCGTCCTCGATGTCCTCGTTGACGCTGATGACCTCGCCGCTGACCGGCGAGATCAGTTCCGCCACCGACTTGGCCGACTCGATCGAGCCGAAGGCCTCGTCCTGCTCGACCTCCTTGTCCGGCTCGGGCAGCTCCACGGAATAGATGTCCCCGAGCTGCCCCTGGGCGTAGTCGGAGATCCCGACGGTGGCGATATTGCCGTCCACCCTCACCCAGGTGTGTTCACGGCTGTAGAAGAGATCCTCTTGAAAAACGGACATGCTCCCTCACGTCAGAAGAAGGTAAGAAGTTGAGAGGGTGAGAAGGTCGGAGAAGCGTGGAGCGGGCGAATGCCCATCGGCCTGTCCAAACTTCTTACCCTCTTGATTTAACCGATCACCTGCAACTCCTTGGAAAACTCCGTGAGCACCCGCACGCCCCCCTTCTCGACGACGGCCGTGACCTCGATGCGGATCCCGCAGAGACCGGGAAGATAGATCCCCGGCTCGATCGTGATGACCATGCCCTCCTCGAGGACCGCCTCCGACAGGGCCGAGAGCCGGGGGGCCTCGTGGATGTCGAGCCCCACCCCGTGCCCCGTCCCGTGCGAAAAGCGGGGCCCGTAGCCTGCCTTTTCGATGACGGCCCTCGCGGCGGCGTCCACGTCGCGGCACGGCACGCCGGGCCTCACCGCCTCCAGAGCCCTTTCGTGGGCCTCCTTGACGACGGCATAGAGCTTCTCGTGGCGCCGGCTAGCGCGGCCGATCACGAAGGTGCAGGTTTCGTCCGAATGGTACCCGCCGCTGACGGCCCCGAAATCGACGACCAGGAAGTCCCCCGGCCGGATCTTCCGTCTGCCCGGCCGCGCGTGGGGAAGGGCGCTGTTGGGACCCGATGCAACGATCGTGTCAAAGGCGAGGGCCTCCGCCCCTTTTTTCCGCATCTTGTATTCGAGTTCGACGGCGATGTCCAGCTCGCACGCGCCGGGGCGGATGCTCCCCAGGGTCGATTGCATCGCCCCCGTGGCGATCCGGATCGCCTTGCGGATCTGGTCGATCTCGGCAGGGTCCTTCACGGCGCGCAGGTCCGCCAGTTCAGACGCAAGGGGCTTCCAGCGGACGTTCTTCGCCTTGCGCCGCAGGTCGCGGAACAGCGCCACGGACATCACGGACGGCTCGAAGCCGACCACGGCGTGCTTTCCCGCACGCAGGGCATCGGCGATCCCCTCGGCCTTGTCGCGGTAGAGCACCACCCGGGCCCCCGGGGCCTGTTTCGCGGCCTGGGTCGTGTAGCGGCCGTCCACGAGCAGGGAGGGCTTCCCGGCGCCCACCAGGAGGGCCCCGTCGCTGCCGGAAAAGCCTGTCAGGTAACGGATGTTCCTGAGATCGAGGATGAGGATCGCATCCACGCCCGAGCGGCGCATGATCGCCCGAAGCCGGGACAGTCTCGCGGCCGTTGACGGTTTGTCAGGCATGCTTCTTCATCCTGTCGAGGGAGACGAGCCAGCGGTTGAGGGTCCCGACGAGCGCGGCGCGGCGGTCCGGGGCCGAGACTCCCTGGAGGGAGTCACCGGCTTCGCGGGCTTGGGGATCTTCGTCCTGGAGCGGCCCCGCGGCCGCCGAGTGGCTGAACAGGCCCTGGAAGGGAGGCGCGGCGGGGTCCCCGAAAAACAGGTCTCTCTCGTCCCGGGCCGGGGACTCTTCGGCCTCGAGCGGCGGCCTGGCGTCCCCGCCGGACAGCGACCGCAGCCTGTCGAGCCTCTCCAGGGCGGCGCGGTTCTGGGGGTCCGCGGCGAGGATTTCCCTCAGGAGCGCCTCGGCGAGCTCCCGGTAGCCCTGGCGGGCATAGAGATCGGCCAGGGTCAGGGTCTTGAAATCGGCCGCCCGGGGCAGCCCGGCCTCCTCGTCGGGCTTCTCGGCCGTCTCCGGGCAGGCGCGGCTCTCCCTGCGCAGACGGTCCTCGAGGTCCTGGATGGCCTCCGCGGATTCGGGGTTGAACGCCATGTAGATGCGGGAGGCCCGATCGGCCTCGTCGTCGAGGCCCTGTGCGCGGCACAGCTCGGCAAGGATGCGGAAGGCGGGCGACCACCGGGTCACGTCGCGGGCGAGGTCCCTCAGCACGTCGAGTGCCGGTGCCGTTTCCCCCTTGCGGAACCAGGCGATGCCGAGAACGGTCCGGGCTTCGACGTCGTCCGGGTACACCCGCAGGCGCTCGAGGGCCATGTCGACGGCACGGGCGGGGTCCTGCTCCAGGCAGGCCTCGGCCCGGGCGATGAATTCCCTGCGGTCCATCACCTCACTGAGCCGCACCATCCCCAAGCCATCCTGATTGCCGTTCCTCTCCATCGGCCGGATTTCTTTTTCCTTTCCGTCTGTTTCTTTTCCGGTCTTCTGCGTTTCCGCTCTTCCGAGCCTCGCGTTCAGTCGGGGACTAACACAGCGTCCCGGGAGTGTCAAGGTTCAAAAAAACCCCGCGGCCCTGTGGACCGCGGGGTTTCGGCTTCTTCCGCGTTGAGCGTCACGGCATCACGGCTTCGCGGGCTTAGATCCCCTGGGCAAGCTGCGCGTCCTGCACGACCCGGGGCGTGATGAAGATGAGGATCTCGCGCTTGATCTTCTGTTCGTCTTCCGCCTTGAAGAGCCAGCCGAACAGCGGGATCTTTTGCAGACCGGGCACGCCGGCAACGGTTTTGTTGTCCGCCGACTTGTAGATGCCGCCGATGACGATCGTGTCCCCGTCGAAGACGACGACGGTGGAGTCGACCTCGTTTTTGTTGATGGGCGGGTTGCCCTGGATGGATCGGGAGTAATCGGCGTAGTCATTGGTGGCCTTGATCTCCATGGAGATCTTGCCCTCGGGGGTGATGGTCGGCTTCACGTCGAGCTTGAGCACCGCCTCCTTGAACTGGATGGTGCGGGTCACGACACCGCCCGAGGTGGACTCGGTGACGTACGGGATCTCCTCGCCCTGCTTGATCGTCGCCTTGACGTTGTCGAGCGTCGTGACCTTCGGCGACGAGATGATCTTGCCCTCGCTCGTGCTTTCCAGGGCGTGGATCTGGGCGCTGATGACGAACTTGTTGGAACCGGCGACGATCCCCAGCAGCGGCGTGGACGAGTAGGTGTAGGGGAAGTTCACGGCGAGATTGCTGCCGGTGAACCCGATGCCGCTCGGGAGCGTCTGCGCGATCGTCGTGGCGCCCGTCGTGCCTGTGGACGTCGTCTGCGTGGCGTACCCCGCCGAGCCGCCAAGGATGCCGAGGTTCGTGCTGTTGATGTTGGTCGCGCCGCCGGCGCCCCACTGGACACCGAGCCGGCGGGTAAAGGTCTCGTTGGCCTCGACGATCTGGGCCTCGATGGAGATCTGCTTCAGCTTGCCCCGGGAGACGTCCTCCTTGAGCCGCTGCTCCTCGGCCTTCTTGATCTTGTCCGCGGGCATGACGACGATCACGTTGCCCTGCGTCTTGGTCCCCAACTGCTGGATGTCGAGGATCGTCTCCAGGGCCTGGTCCCAGGGCACCTCGTTGAGCTTCATCGTCACGGTGCCCTTCACGTCCTCGCCGGCCACGATGTTGAGGCCGCTCACCTCGGCGATGAGGCGGAAGACGCTCCGGACGTTGGCGTCCTGGAAATCGGCCGTGATTTTCTGTCCCGTGTAGACCTTGGCGTCCTTCTTCTCGGCCTTGGCCTCCCGGGCCTTCGGCGCGGGCCGCATCGCCTCGATCTTGGCCACCTCCTCCTGCATCCGTTCGCTGCGCGGCAGGCTGACCGTGTCGATCTCGACGATGAGCTGGTTTCCCTCTTCCCGGACGAGGTGCGGCACGGCGTCCCGCAGCGCGACCTTCAGGGTGGCGACGGGCCGCTCGCCCGACTTCATCTGGTCGCCCGTGACGCCCTCGACGACCTTCAGGCCGCCGTCGGCGGTCTTCCTCTTCATTTCGTCGGGCATCATCATCCGATCGAAGGTGATCATGAGCGTCCGGGCCGATTCCCGGGAGGCCGTGTATCCCATGAGCTTGGAAGTCGTGATGATGACCTTTTCCTTGTCCGCCGACTTGTCGAAGGCGATCTTCTCGATATAGCCGAAGGCGGCGGCCGCATCGGCCGGTGCCCCGGGTTTGGCGGCCGCATCGGCCGCCGGGTCGGGCCCGGCGTTCATCGTTGCGCAGCCGGCAACCAGCATCACACAGAGTGAAATCGTCAGTGCCCACAGGCTCAGCTTCTTCATGGTCTTCCCTCGCCTTCTTCTTTATGGAGCTTCAGCGCCACGCGATGCGACTTTTCCTTGCCCTTGCCGCCTTCCCCGACCTTCTCCTCGACGATGACCCGGTCGGGGAGGATCTGGATCACCCGGCCGCCGTTCTCGCCGATCAGCGTGCCCAGGTAGACGATGTAGCCCTTGCCCGACCCGTCCTCGACCATGGCCGCGCGCTTGTCCGTCGAGCCGGCGATGCCCGTCAGGCGGACCTTGTCCAGGGGCACCCGCTGCAGGGGGGTGAGGTGGCCCGTGTACTTCTTTTTCTCCGGACCCTTCTTCGCGGGGGTGGGCAGCTCGAGCCGCACGAAGGGCTTGAAGGGGTCCGTCTTGCCCTTCGGGTCGTACCGGTAGTCCGGGATCTCGAGGGCCGCCGCCTCGGGCTTCACCGCGGCCGGCGCGGCGGCGGGCACGGCCGAGGCCACCGTCGCGGGCGCGGGCGCGGCCGCGGGCGGGGCCTGCGGCGGGGCCGCCGTTGCGGAAACCGCAAGCAGGAAGACGAGAGCCAGGCTTCCCGCCAGGGGCTTACTTTTTCTGCACTGCTTTCTTGTCCGTTCCATCCGCCTTCTTGCTCCCTTCAACGGGCTTTTCGACAAACATGTAGGTCTTGATCAGGAAACTCGTGGCCAGGGTGGGGCCCTTGGCGCCGTTGCCGTCCTTGGTCCCCTCGCGCCGCTCCATGGAGATGTCCGACACGTTGACGATGCGCGGCAGCTTCGCCACTTTTTCGAAGAACGTGGCCGTGTCGTGATAGACCCCGGTGAGCGAAATCTTCACGGGCAGCTCGGCGTAGAATTCCTTTTCGACGGGGGCCAGGGGCTCGAAGAGCTGGAACTCCACGCCGCCGATGTTCTCGGCCTCCGACATGGAGATCAGCAGGCCCGGGATCTCCTTCTGCTCGGGCAGCTTGGCCATGGCCACCTTGAGCTGCTCCTGCAGCTGGGCGATCTCCCGCTCGAACTTGAGCTTCTCCTCCATGAGCTTCTGCTTCTGGGTGAGCTCCGCCTGAAGGGCCGCGAGATTCTGCTGGAGCCTCTCTTCCTCCTGCATGGCGTTCTGGTAGTAGAGCGAGTAATAGGCGAACCCCAGCAGGATGAAGAGCACGAACATCGCCAGGACCTTCTGCCGGACGGGCATTTTCTTGAGATCGTCTACGCTCAGTGCCATGCTCAGAACCCCTTCTTGAGACCGCAGGACAGGGTGAACTGCTTCAGCTTGTTGCCCGCGATTTCGGTTTGTTTGGACGAGACGAGGTCGACGGTGGTGAGGTGCTTGGACTTCTCCAGGTTGCGCATGAACTTCGCGATGGCGACGTTGTCCCGTGCGAAGCCGTCGATCTTGACGTCCGCCTCCGTTTCCTTCATCGACTTGACCCAGACCTGGTTGGCCGGGACCATGGCGGTCAGCTCATCGAGGAAGTAGACCTTGGCGAAGCGGTTCTTCTCGAGGTAGCTGATGATCTGAAGCCGCTTTTCGAGGATCTCCTTCGCCTTCTTGTACTGGTTGATGTCGCCGATGCTCGACTTGAGCTGCTGGAGCCTCTGCTGGGTGCCCTGGACCTCGTTCTCGAGATCGCTGAGCCGCATCACGGTGACGACGTGGAACCCGACGAGCAGGACCGCGAACGCGGCACCCAGGATGCCGAGGATGACGACCTGGTTCTTCGACTGGACTTCCTTTTTCTTTTCCCGGTAGGGAAGCAGGTTGACCTTGATCATTTGTCCCCGATCCTCCTCATGGCGAGCCCGACGCCGACCGAGGCCTGCGGCCCGATTTCTTTCAGGTCCTCGGCGGAAAACGATTTCTTGTCGGCCGACACCTTGCGGAAGGGATCGGCGATCTCGACCTCCACGTTGAGCCGCTGCACGAGCGCCTCCGCGATCCCGGGCATCCGGGCCGTCCCGCCGCACAGCAGGATCTGCTTGATGAACTTGCCCGGGTAGGTCGAACGGAAGTAATCGACGGAGCGCTCGATCTCCAGCAGCAGGGGATCGGCATAGGCCAGAAGCTCATCCCGGCTCTGCTCGTCCCCCGAGGCCGCCTTCTCGAGCTTCATGCGTTCGGCCTCTTCGAAGGAGACCCCCGTCTTGTCCTGGAGGTTTTCCGTGATCGAGGTGCCGCCCAGGGGGAAATCGCGGATGAAGATGGAGGCGCCCCCCTTGACCACGTTGATGTTGGTCATGCTGGCCCCGATGTTGACGAGGATGCAGACGTCGTCGTGCCCGTAATCGTAGTTTTCCTCGTACATCGTCTCCAGGGCGAAGGAATCGACGTCCAGGATGGCGACCTCGAGCCCCGCCTTCTTCAGGGTATCGACGTAGCTCTGCACGACGTCCTTCTTGGCGGCCACGAGAAAGACCTCCATCTGCCCCGGGCTCATGTCGCTGGATCCCAGGATCTGGAAGTCGAAGTTGACGTCCTTCATGTCGCCGAAGGGCAGGTACTTCTCGATCTCGTCGCTGATCAGCTCGCGCAGCGATTCCTCGTCCATGGAGGGGAAGCCGATCTTCTTGGCGATGACGGAGTAGCCGGAGAGGGAGGTGACGACGGTGCGGGCCCTGCAGCGTGAGATCTTGAGGAGCTCCTTGATCCGGTCGACCAGGGCGTTGGGTTTGGCGATGATGCCGTCGGCGACGATGCCCTTGGCAAGGGGAATGCTGGCGAAATTCTGCAGCGTGTAGCCGTCGGGTCCCTCGGCGATCTCGGCGAGCTTGACGGAACTGGATCCGATGTCGAGCCCCGCAATCTGCTTCTTGCTGGAAAACAGGCCGTTGAGTTTGAGCATGGAGTCCTCTGTGTCTGGCGGTCTCTTCCGGCCGGACAACCGGCACCGGGGAAAGGGTTAAGGCCGATTCACTTCACACCACTACGGGCAATACGTTAAGCAAGCACTGTGCCACGGCCAGTCCGGCAAACGGCCCGGGGCGGGGCCGTCCCGGCCGCAACCCCGGAAGGCCCTGATTTGGAAACCTTTTCGGCAGGCCATCCCGCAGGATGTCCGGCCTGCAGGCCTTGCGGCGGGGCAGACTCCCAACGTTACCAATCGGCAGGGACGCGACGGGGGTTAAATAAAAAATACGGGGGGCGGGCTGCCGGAAGGACCGGGTGCCTCAAGAAGCAAGACAGGACTGCGTTTCAAGGCATGTGTCAGTGTCTTTGACACCCGGACGGAGGAGGAAGTGAAGAGGGTGATGTGAGTGGCTTCAGTCCACGCGCCGGTAGACCCGGTCGCTGGGTTTGACCATGCCGAGCTCGTCGCGGGCCACCTTCTCGATGTAGCGCAGGTCATTGCGGAGCCGGAGGATCTCCTTTTTGAGGGCGACGTTTGTCGCGGCCAGATCGTCGTTGCCCTGCCGCAGTTCGAGAAGCTTCCGGTCCAGGCGGTGATTGTCGAGGACCCCCCGGCTTCCGAAGAGGATGACCGACCCCATGAGGATCAGGAACAGCAGAAGCACTCGGCCCACCTTCATCCGCCATCCCCCGACACCGGTCTCAGCGTTTCCGGTGACCCCCGGCCGTCTCCGCGCTGACCGAGGGAAGGAGCGCCTGGGGCTCGCCCAGCAGGAATTCCTTCTTTTCGATCCAGGTCTTGAGTGTCTCCGCGATCTGCCGGGCCTTGTAGTAGCTCGACATGGAGGCCGTGGCCACTTCCTTTCCGTTCAGGACGATCCGGCCGCTGCGAAGCTCCCGATAGCTCACCTCGCCCAGACTCTTGATCTCGCCGCCGCCGGGATAGTCCATGCTGTAGTCGTAGACCTGGGTCCTGATGTCCGCGTCCTTCACGGCGGTGTAGCGGGCCATCTCCTCGTCGAGCACGGGGATCGGGATCCCGATGCCGACATAGAGCGAAACGCCGTAGCCCAGAAAGCTCGCCCCGGTGAGCCACTCCGGGGACATGGTCTTCAGGTCGCCGATGACGGCGAGGGTCCCCGCCCCGCCCGTCGGAACGCCGTTGGGGCCCCGCGGCGTGTCCGGGTGGTGCTGGGTGCCGTGCCAGGCCACGTACCCCTGGGCCCCGCCAAGGAAGATGCGGGTCCCGATCCCGATCGTCCGGTAGTAGGGGTCGTTGAACAGGGGGCTGAGCTGACCCGAGGTGGAATAGTTGGCGTTGGCCATCCGCGGGCGCAGGACCCCCATGTACGTGTAGATGGTCTTGTCGGACATGTTCACGGCGCAGTTGTAGTTCTGATAGCAGTTGCGGGGGTTGAAGAGGATCGCGTCCCGCAGATCCTTCAGCACGATGTTCTTCTCCTGCTTGCGCGAGGGGTAGCAGTCCGTGCCGTAGCCCTCCAGGCGCAGACGGATCACGTTGCCCGCCACGAGGTCCTCGATGACGTGGCCCCCGCCGTAATTGAACTCGCCGGGGAAGACGCTGTTGAGCGGGTCCCCCTCGGCCACCTCGGTGGCCCCGATGTAGCAGTCCACCGCCGCCACGCCGCCGTAGGCGGCCACGTCGTTGAGCCAGACCTTGTGGGCCTTGATCCGCGGAGAGGTGTGGCCGAAGTTCAGGAAGGCCCCCGAGGAGCACATGGGCCCGAAGGTCCCCGTGGTCACCACGTCGACCTTCCGGGCCGCTTCCACGTCGCCGTGGCGCTCGACGATGTCGATCATCTCCTCGGCCGTCACGACGACGGCCCTGCCCTGCCGGATCTTCTCGTTGATCTCCGCGATCGTTTTCTTGACTTTGAACGTTTTCACTCTCGTCTGTTTCGTTCTTTTCGTTTCTTTCGCTTGTTTCGTTCGACGGCCCGGCATCCGGATCGCCCCGGCCTGTCCGGCCTTCTTACCCTCTCACCCTCTCGACTTCTGCGCTTGCCAACTTCATAACTTCACGTTTTCCCGCATTATTAGAGCATTTCGAGTCTGTTGTCCAACAGAAATGCGGGAAAGCCGGGGCCGTGAGGACCCGCGCGGGGCTACCCGGTGTGCCCGAAGCCGCCCTCCCCCCGATCCGTCGCGGGCAGGCTTCCCTGCAGATCCCACCGGACCCGGCAGACCGGCGCCACGATCATCTGGGCGATCCGGTCCCCCCGCCGGACGACGAAGGGCTCGGCGCCGTGATTGATCAGGATGACGCGGATCTCGCCGCGATAATCGGCGTCGATGGTGCCCGGCGCGTTCGCGAGGGTGACCCCGTGTTTCAGGGCAAGGCCGCTCCGCGGCCGGATCTGCGCCTCGAAGCCCTCCGGCAGGGCGATGGCGATGCCCGTGGGGACGAGGGCGCGCCGGCCCGGGGAGAGGACCAGGTCGCCCCGGACGGCGGCCACGAGGTCCATGCCCGCCGCGTGATCCGTCATGTAGCCCGGAAGGGGAAGATCCTCCGAACCCTCCAGGCGCGTGATGGCCACACGAACCGATTCCATCAGACTCGTCCGTTTCGCTCTTTTCGCTTCTTACGCCGGTTTCGCCGGCCCCGGATGCGGCGGGCCGCAGGCCGAGAAGGGAAAGACTGCGTTTCCGCCGCCCGCGGCCTGTCGCCTTTCGCCTTAGAGATCGACATCCCCCGCGGGCATTTCCGATTCCGTCATCTCGCCGAGGAAGACCATGGAGAGGTTGGGACGCGTGAACAGCTGACCGGCGAGGGACAGGATGTCCTCGGCGGTCACGGCCTCGATCCGGCCGACGATCTCCTCGGGCGGCACGTTGCGGCCGAAGTAGATCTCGTTGGTCGCGAGCTTCTGCATCCGGTTGTCGGTGCTCTCCATGCTCAGCAGCAGGTTGCCCTTGATCAGCTCCTTGGCCGACTGCAGCTCCTTGTCCGTGAGCCGCTCGGTCTTCATGCGCCGCATCTCGGCCAGGATGATGTCGATGACCTCCCGGGTCTTGTCCTTCGAGGTCCCGACGTAGACATTGAGCATCCCCGTGTCCCGATAGGAAACGATGTAGGAACGCACGGCGTAGGCCAGGCCCCGCTTCTCGCGGATCTCCTGGAAGAGGCGGGAGCTCATCGAGCCGCCGAAGACGGAATTCATCAGGATGCCGGCAAACCGGTCGTTGTCCAGCGTCGCCGGGGCCGGCGTGCCGACGACGAGGTGGAGCTGCTCGAGATCCTTCTCGATGCAGCACCGGCGGGCCGTGGTGCCCGGCCGGCTCTCCCCGGACTGCAGCCGCAGGGCCGGCAGCGACCCGAAGAGCTTCGCCACGCAATCGACCAGCGCATCGTGCTCCAGGTTGCCCACGGCGGCGATCACCAGGTTCTCTCCCCGGTAACGATCCTCGAAGAACCGCATGACCTGCTCGCGATCGAAGGCGTCGACGGAGTCCCTCGTGCCCAGGACCGGCATGGCCAGGGCATGCCCCTCCCAGAAATGCTTCTCGAAGATGTCGTGGATGTACTCGTCGGGCGTGTCCTCCACCATGCTGATCTCCTGGAGGACGACGGCCTTTTCCTTTTCGATGTCGTCGAGGTCGAACCGCGAGTGGGTGAAGATGTCCGCGAGCAGATCGATGGCCAGGTTCACGTGGTAGTCGGGAACCTTGACGTAGAACGCCGTCAGCTCCTTGCCCGTGAAGGCGTTCATCACGCCCCCGACGGAGTCGATGTCGGAGGCGATGTCGAAGGCCGACCGCCGGTCCGTGCCCTTGAAGAGCATGTGCTCGATGAAGTGGGCCGTCCCGTTGATCCGCTCGTCCTCGTGGCGCGAGCCGCAGCGGACCCACGCGCCGATCGAGGCGGACCGGACGTGACGGATCTCCTCCGTGATGACCTTGATCCCGTTAGAAAGGACCGTTTTTCGGTACGTCTGCACCCAGGGCTTCCTTCCGGCTCAGGCGGATCTTCCCGTTCGAGTCGATCTCGAGGACCTTCACGGGGATCTTGTCGCCCTCCCTGACCACGTCGGTCACCTTGGCGACGCGCTTCGTGTCGAGCTGCGAGATGTGGACGAGCCCCTCGGTGCCGGGCAGGATCTCCACGAAGCAGCCGAAGTCGACGACCTTCTTCACCGTGCCCATGTAGATCTTGCCGATCTCGGCCTCCTCGGTGAGCCACTTCACCATGGCGATGGCGCGGTCGGCCGCCTCGAGGTCGGTCGAGGCGATGAGCACCGTCCCGTCGTCCTCGACGTCGATGGTCACGCCCGTCTCGGCGACGATCTGGCGGATGTTCTTGCCGCCCGTGCCGATGAGGTCGCGGATCCGGTCGGGCCGGATCTTCAGGGTGAGGATCCGCGGGGCGTACGGGGAGAGCTCCTTGCGGGGCTCGGCCAGGGTCTCCTTCATCTTGTCGATGATGAACAACCGGCCCTCCTTGGCCTGCTGGAGCGCCTTGCGGAGGATCTGCTCGTTGATGCCGTCGATCTTGATGTCCATCTGCAGGGCCGTGACGCCCTTCTTGGTGCCGCAGACCTTGAAGTCCATGTCGCCGGCGTGGTCCTCGTCGCCGAGGATGTCGGACAGGACGGCCACGTTGTCGCCTTCCTTCAGGAGGCCCATGGCGATGCCCGCCACGACGTCCTTCACCGGCACGCCCGCGTCCATCAGCGAGAGGCTCCCGCCGCAGACGCTGGCCATGGAGGACGAACCGTTCGAGGAGACGATCTCCGAGACGGTGCGGATCGTGTAGGGAAACTCCTCCTGGCTCGGGATGACGGGCAGCAGCGCCCGGCGGGCCAGGGCCCCGTGGCCGACCTCGCGCCGGCCGGGGCTCCCGAGACGCTTCACCTCGCCCACGCAGTAGGGCGGGAAGTTGTAGTGGAGCATGAAGGAGCGCATCTCCTCGCCCGTGATGTAGTCCAGGCGCTGCTCGTCCGAGGAGGTCCCCAGGGTGATCGTCACGAGGGCCTGGGTCTCGCCCCGCGTGAAGAGGGCAGACCCGTGCGTGCGCGGCAGCAGCCCCACCTCGCAGTGGATCGGCCGGATCTCGTCGTAGGCGCGGCCCCCGATGCGCCGCTTCTCGGTCAGGATCATGCTGCGCAGCACGCCGCGGTCGATCTTTTCGATCACGTGCTCGACGAGGGGCTTGAGCGAGGGGTCGTCCTTGCAGAGGGTCTCGACGGCGTTTTCCCGCACCTCCCGCAGCCTGGCGTAGCGGTCGAGCTTCTCCGGGATCCGGTATGCCTCCTGGAAGCCCTCCTTCACCAGGTCGGAGATCTTCCGGTGGAGCGCCTCGTCGACGGCGGGGGGCGTGAAGGCCCGCTTGGCCTTCCCGATGGCCTTCTGCATCTCGTCCTGCAGGTCGATGACGGGGCGCATGGTCTCCAGGGCGAGGTTGATGCCCTGGACGATTTCCTCCTCGCCCAGTTCCTGGGCACCGCCCTCGAGCATGACGAGGTTGACGTCGTAGGGCTTGCCGCCCGTCCCGGGGGTCACCTTGCGCCCCACGATGAACATATCGAGTTCGCTGCCCTCCATCGCCTTGGGGTTGGCGACGAGCTTGCCGTCGATCCGGCCGATCCGGACGCCGGCGATGGGCCCGTTGAAGGGGATGTTGGAGATCTGCAGGGCCGCCGAGGCGCCCAGCAGGGCCGCCACGTCCGAGTCGTGCTGCCCGTCCACGGAGAGCACCGTGGCGATCAGCTGCGTCTCGTTGTTGTAGCCCTTGGGGAACAGCGGGCGGATGGAGCGGTCGATGATCCGGCAGATCAGGATCTCGCGCTCGTTGGGGCGCCCTTCGCGCTTGAAGAACCCGCCGGGGATCTTGCCCGCGGCGAAGGTCATCTCCTGGTAATCCACGGTGAGGGGCAGGAAGTCGAGCCCCTCCCTCTGGGTGCGGGCCGACACGATGGTGACGAGCACGACCGTCTCCCCGTAGGTGACGAGAACGGCGCCGTCGGCCTGCCCGGCGATGTAGTGTGCCTTGATGCTGATTTCGCTGCCCGCGAACCGGGTCTTGAAAATCTGACTCATACGCTTTCTATCTCCTTGCTGATGACTCGAGTGATGTTCTGAACGTGCGCCCCGCCGACCCCCGCGGGGCGGACGGCTCCGCTTTCCGAACGAGCCCGTTTCGATGTCGAGGCCGGGCCCGTCCCGGCAGGCGCCCGGACCCGGGACGGGAGCGGATCGAGGGATGCGATCGCCGCCGTGGCCTCTACTTCCGGAGGCCGAGCCTCTCGATGATCTTGCGGTACCGCGTCACGTCCTTGTTCTTGAGATACTCCAGCAGCCGTCGACGCTGCCCGACGAGCTTCAGAAGGCCCCGGCGGGAGTGGTGATCCTTCTTGTGCGTCTTGAAATGCTCCGTCAGGTACTGGATCCTGGCGCTCAGCAGGGCCACCTGCACCTCGGGCGAGCCCGTGTCGCCCTCGTGGGTCTTGAAGTCGGCAATGATCTCTTTCCTCTTTTCTGCGTCAAGCACGTCCGTAAATCCTCCCTTTGCTCACAAATGATTGATGTCCGGTCCGTTTCACGACTCGGCAAACACTCTCAGGATGCGGGCCACCCGGTCCCGGGCCCCCAGCATCGGGATCTCCGCGGTTGCAACGACCATCCGGGCCAGTGCCACGAGGCGCCCGGATGCACTCGTGAACTTTACCACATCTCCCGCGGCAAGAGAAGGGATTTGCAGTCCCGCCAGGGCCCCGGCATCGGGCTGACGGCCCTTCCTCAGCTGCTCCTCCAGCTGCGGGGGAACCGGGATGTCCCCCACCCCCGCAAGGGCCCGTGCCGGGGGGATGAGCCCCCGCTCGAGCCTCTCCCGGAGGGCGGCGTCGCTTGCCCCCTCCAGGGAAACGGCGTCTTCCAGCCGAAACCTGCCGCTGGCCGTCCGGCGCAGACTCTCCAGGGCGGCCCCGCAGCCGAGCCGCTCGCCCGCGTCGGCGCACAGTGTCCGGACGTAGGTGCCCTTGGAGCAGGTCACGTCGAAACGCACCCGGGGCGGCTCGATCGCCCGCAGGCGGATGGCGCGGATCTCGACCTGCCGCGCGGGGGCCTCCACGCGGACCCCCTTGCGGGCCCACTTGTAGAGCGCCCGGCCCCGGACCTTGACGGCCGAGTACTGCGGGGGCACCTGCGTGATGGTGCCCGCAAACCCCTCGAGCACGGCCCTGACGTCCGCCCCGGTCACCCGGGGCTCCTGCTCGTCGAGCACCCGCCCGGTCATGTCCAGGGTGTCCGTCCGGACGCCCAGGCGCATCGTGACCTCGTAGGTCTTGTCGTCGCCCGCGAGGAAGGAGGCCAGTTTCGTCGCCTCGCCGACGCACACGGGAAGCACGCCGGTGGCCATCGGGTCGAGGGTGCCCGTGTGGCCCGCCTTTTTCTCTCCCAGGAGCTTCCGCACGCGTTCGACGGCGTCGTGGGAGGTGATCCCCGCGGGCTTGTCCACGACGACGACACCGTTCATCGGCCACCGTTCTTGATCGCGTCGAAGAGCCTTTTCTTGACCGTGTCCGCGTCGCCCTGGATCCGGCAGGCCGCGGCGTTGATGTGGCCGCCGCCCCCGAACTTCCGGGCCACCGCCTCGACGCTGAAGCGGCCCTTGGAGCGCAGGCTCACCTTGTAGAGCCCGTCGCCGATCTCGCTCAGGAAGGCCGCCACCTGCACGCCCTCGACGGCGCGGGGGTACTCGACGAACCCTTCCGTGTGCTCCCACTCGGCCCCCGCCTCGTCGAGCATCTTCTTCGTCACGGTGAGGGCCGCGATCCGCCCCTGCCAGTCGAACTCCAGGGTGGTCAGGGCCCGGGCCAGCAGCCGGATCTTCACGGCCGGGAAGGTCTCGTAGACCTGCTGGGCGATCCAGGCGGGGTCGGCCCCCTTCTCCAGGAGCCGGCCGGCGACGGCAAAGGTCCCCGGTCCCGTGTTCGAGTACCGGAAGGCCCCCGTGTCGGTCAGGATCGCCGTGTAGAGGTTGACCGCCATGTCCTTCGTGATCTCGATGCCCATCCCGTCGAGGAGCCGGTAGACCATCTCGCCCGTGGAGCTCGCCTCGGGGTCCGTGAGCGTCAGGTGGCCGTATCGGTCGTTCGAGATGTGGTGATCGATGTTGACGATCTGCCGGATCCCGGCGATCCGCGGCGCCTCGTCGCCCACGCGCTCGATCTCGCTGCAGTCCAGGACGAAGACGGCGTCGAAGCCCTCCAGGGGGCCCAGGCGGTTGACGATGACGCCCGCGTCGGGCAGAAAGGCGTACATCTGCGGCGTGCGGTCCTGGTTGTAGACGACGGCCTCCTTGCCCAGGCCCCGGAGCGCCTCGTAGAGGGCCAGCTCGGAGCCCACGGCATCCCCGTCGAGCCTCACGTGGGAGGTCACGAGGAAGCGGCGTCCCCTCCTGATGATGTCAGCGATCGGGTGGATCATCCGGTTCGTCTTTCCTGATCTCCTTGAGCAGCCTGTCGATCTTCGAGCCGTACTCGAACGAGGTGTCGTAGAAGAAGCTCAGCTCCGGGACGTATCGGAGCTGCAGGCGCTTGCCGAGCTCGCGCCGGACAAACCCCCGGGCCTTCGAGAGGCCCTGCCCGACCTCGTCGCTCATGCGGTCCTTGCCGAGTTCGACGACGTAGATGCGGGCCGAGCGGAGGTCGTCCGTGAGCCTGACGTCCGTGACGGTGATGTTGGCGATCCTCGGGTCATGCACCTCGCGGCGGAGGATTTCGGCGATCTGCTGCTTCACGAGGTCCGCGACCCGGTCAGCTCTCTTGAAATCCATCGGGCAGCGCCCCCCCGTCGTACCGGCCCGTCATGTCGGAGTAGTTCGTGATCTCCCTGCGCACGTTGACGACTTCGGCCAGGTGGAGGTTCTCGACGAAATGCAGGACCCGCTCCATCTTCGAGTCGACGAAGCCCCGGTCGTTGCCCACGACGGCAAAGCCGATGACCCCCCGCTTCCAGTTCTCGTGCCCGTCGACCTCGGCGATGGAGATGTTGAACTCGTTCTGCGTGCGGCGGATCAGGCTCTTCATCACGCCCCGCTTCTCCTTCAGGGAGCGGCTCTCGTGGATGTGCACCTCGATGATCCCGACACCCACCACCATACGGTCTATTTCAGTCATTCGGTCTATTCGGTCTATTCGGTCCGGATCAGTCCTTTATCCCTTCGTCTTTCGACGGAATAGACTGAACAGACGGAAGAGACGGAACAGACCCATTAGAGTTTGCGCTCGATTTGCTCCGTGATGTACGCCTCGATCACGTCCCCCACGTGGATGTCGTTGTAGCCCTCGATGCCGAGGCCGCACTCCATCCCGGCGGAGACCTCCTTCGCATCGTCCTTGAAGCGCTTGAGCGAGGCGATCTTGCCGTCGTAGACGACCACCCCGTCGCGCACGAGCTTCACGCCGGCGCTGCGCGGGATCTTGCCGTCCGTCACGTAGCAGCCCGCCACGGTGCCCACCTTGACGATGCGGAAGGTCTCGCGGACCTCGGCACGGCCCTGGACGACCTCCTTGTATTCGGGCTCCAGCAGGCCTTCCATGGCGGCCCGCACGTCGTTGATGGCGTTGTAGATGACGTCGTAGAGCTTGACCTCGACGCCCTCCTTCCCGGCGATCTCGACCACGCGCGCGTCGGGCCTCACCTTGAACCCCAGGATGATCGCGTCGGAGGCCGAGGCCAGCATGACGTCCGTTTCGGTGACGGCGCCCGTGGAGCTGTGGATGATCTTCAGCTTGATCTCGTCGGTGGAGAGCTTGCCGAGCGCCTCGGTCAGGGCCTCGAGCGACCCCTGGACGTCGGCCTTCAGGATCACGTTGAGTTCCTTGGCGCCCTCCTTGATCCGCTGGTAGAGCTGCTCCAGGGTGATCTTGGAGGAAGCGGCCAGTTCCTTCTCGCGCTCCTTGCGGATCCAGTACTCGCTGATGCTCTTGGCCTTCTTCTCGTCCTCGACGCCGATGAACTCGGCGCCCGCCTGCGGGACGCTGGAGAACCCGATGACCTCCACGGGCATGGAGGGGCCGGCCTCCTTGACGCGCCGGCCCTGGTCGTCGATCATGGCGCGCACGCGGCCGTACTCCGTCTTCGCGGAGAAGGCGTCGCCCTCGCGCAGCGTGCCCTCCTGGATGAGCACCGTCGCCACGGGGCCGCGGCCCTTGTCGAGCTTGGCCTCGATGATGATGCCGCGGGCCGGACGGTCCGGGTCGGCCTTCAGCTCGAGCACGTCGGCCTGCAGGAGGATCAGCTCCAGCAGGTTCTCGATGCCGATCTTCTTCTTCGCCGAGATGTCGGCGAAGAGCGCATCGCCCCCCCAGTCCTCGGGCACGAGGCCGTGCTGCGCGAGCTCCTGCTTGATCCGGTCGGGGGTGGCATTGGGCTTGTCGATCTTGTTGACGGCCACGATGATCGGGACCCCCGCCGACCGCGAGTGGTTGATGGCCTCCACGGTCTGTTCCATGACGCCGTCGTCGGCCGCCACGACGAGGACGACGATGTCCGTCACCTTCGCCCCGCGGGCGCGCATGGCCGTGAAGGCCTCGTGGCCCGGCGTGTCGAGGAAGACGATGTCGCGGTCCTTGACGTGGACGTGGTAGGCGCCGATGGCCTGCGTGATGCCGCCGGCCTCGCCGTCGATGACGTTGGTCTGCCGGATCGCGTCCAGCAGCGAGGTCTTGCCGTGGTCGACGTGGCCCATGACGGTGACGACGGGCGCCCGGGGCTTCAGGTTCCGGGGCTCGGCCTCGACCCGCTGCATCAGCTCGTCGTACTCGGCCGTCACGGCCTCGACCTGGTAGCCGAACTCGGCGGCGATCAGGGTGGCCGCATCGACGTCGATGGACTGGTTGATGGTGACCATCATGCCCAGGCCCAGCAGCTTGTTGATGACGTCGCTGGCCCGCACGCCCATCTGCTTGGCCAGTTCGCCCACGCGGATGGCCTCGGAGATCCGGATCCGCCGCTTGATCGCCTTGGGCGTCGTGATCTCCGTCTTCTTCATCCTGACGGCGGCGGCCTTGCGTTCGCCCCTCCAGCGCGGCGATTCCTCTTCCTCGATCTCCCGGAGCCGGACCCGCTTGTCCTTCTTGTCGATGACCTGCTTGATCATCGTCTTCTTCTTGGCGGCCACGGAATCCATGACCACCTCGACGGCCTTCTTGCCCTTCTTGTCGGCGCCCGGCGCAGCACCCCTCGCCTCCGCGCCCGACGGCGTGGCGGCCTGGCCGCGCGGCTGGCCCGGCACGGGCCCGGCGGGTTTGCGGATCTGCGCCTGCGGGACCGTCGAGGCCGGGGGCCTCGGGCCTTCCCGCCTCTCGACGGGCTCGGGCCGGCGGATGATCTGCGCCTGCCGGGACAGATCGGGCTCCTTTTTCGTGGGGGGCTCGGGCTTCGCGGCCGCGGGCGGCTCCGCGGCGGCCGGGGGCTCCTCCGCCCGGGGCTCGACGGGCTTTTCCGCCGCAGCGGCCTGTTCGGGCGGCTCGGCCTTCTCTTCCTTTTCCGGCACGGCGGCCTCTTCCTTCTCGGCCTTCTCGGCCGGCACGGCCGCCTCTTCGGGGGCTGCAACCTGGGCTGCCTCCTCGGCCGGCAGGCGGACGGCCCGCCTGCGGATGACCGTCGACTTGACGCGCTTCTCGACGACCTCCTTTTCGCCCTTGGCGGCGAACTCGCGGCGGACCCGCTCGACCTCGCTGTCCTCGAGAGTGCTGGAGTGGGATTTGACGGCGATGCCAAGGGTCTTGAGCCTCGCGATGAACTCCTTGTTCTCGACCCCGAACTCCTTGGCCAGTTCGTAAACCCTCATCTTGGACATGCTTGAAACCCCCGAAAAGTATGGTTCAGCCCGGGCCTTGGACCCCCCTCAAGGCTCAGGCGGCACCGCCCGCTTCCTTGTCCACGACCTGCGCGGCCCTCTCGACGATGCCCTGCGCCTTCTCGGCATCCATCCCGGGGATGGCCTTGAGGGCCTCGGGGTCCGCCGATGACAGGGCGGCGACACTCTTGTAGCCCTCCTTGAAGAGCAGCTCCGCCGTCTCCTCGTCGAGGTCGGGGACCTTCAGGAGACTCTTGGGCCCCTCCTCGGCCTGCTTCTGGAGCATGGCCTCGCTCTTCACGTCGATCTTCCAGCCCGTGAGCCGCACGGCGAGCCGCACGTTCTGGCCGCTCTTGCCGATCGCGAGCGAGAGCTGGTCGTCGGGCACGATGACCTCCATGGACCGCTCGTCCTCGTACATGAAGACCTTGCTCACCTTGGCGGGCGACAGGGCCGAGCAGATGTACTTCACGGCGTCTTCCGAGAAGGGGACGATGTCGATCTTCTCGCCCTTGAGCTCCTGGACGACGCTCTGGACGCGGGAGCCCCGCATCCCGACACAGGCCCCGACGGGGTCGATGTCCTTGTCGAGGGTCCGAACGGAGATCTTGGAGCGGTTGCCCGGCTCGCGGGCCACGTTGACGATCTCGATGAAGCCCTCGGAGATCTCCGGCACCTCGAGCTCGAACAGGGCGCGCAGGAACCCGGGGTGGGTGCGGGACAGCACGATCTGGGGCCCCTTGGAGATCTTCTTGACGTCCACGATGAAGGCCCGGATCCGGTCCCCCCGCTTGTAGGTCTCGCGGTGGATCTGCTCGGAGGGCGGGATGACGGCCTCGGCGCGGCCGAGGTTCACGATGATGCTGCCGCCCTCGAAGCGCTGGACGAACCCGCTGACGATCTGGCTCTTCTTGTCCTTGTACTCGTCGTAGATCTTGTCGCGCTCGGCGTCCTTGACCTTCTGGATGATGATCTGCTTGGCCGTCTGGACGGCGATCCGGCCGAAGCTGGCCGCGTCGATCTTCATGCCGAGGCTGTCGCCCGGCTCGGCCTCCTCGTCGAGATCCCGCCTTGCCTCCTCCAGGGCGATCTGCGTCTCGGGGTCCAGCACCTTCTCCACGACCGTCTTGAACTGGAACACCTCCAGCTCGCCCGCCTCCTCGTTGTACTTGGACTCGAGCTCCACCTTCGGCCCCAGCTTCTTTCTCGCCGCGGTGAGGATGGCCGACTCCAGGGCCTCGATGATGACTTCCTTCTCGATCCCCTTGTCCTTGCCCATCTGCTCGATGAGACGTTTCAGCTCCGGAAACATGCGTGACCTCCAATTTCAAAGGCTGATGGCTGACGGCTTACGGCTCACGGCGCCGATGTCCCGCGCCCTCTACTGTGCATTGCCCTTAGCCCTTTGCCTTACGCCCTAAGCCCGTGATGTCGTACTCCACATTCGCCTTCTGGATGTTCTCCCGGTCGATGCGGACGGCCCGGCCGTCCACGTCGAGGGTGACGATCCGCCGGCCGCCCTCGGCCGCGTAGTCGACGTAGGTGCCCACAAAATTCCGCGAGCCGTCGATGGGCTCCCGGGTCCGGATGCGGACCCTCGAGCCGCGGTACTTCTCGAAATCCTTGTCGCGGGTCAGCGGCCTGTCGAGCCCCGGCGTCGACACCTCCAGCGTGTAGGGCCCCGGCGGCAGGTCGTGCACGTTGAGCAGATCGCCCACCTGGTGGCTGACGGCCGTGCAGTCGTCCAGGGTCGCCCCGCCCTCGCGGTCGATGAAGATCCGCACGAGCCAGCGGGTCTTCATCCGCAGGCACTCGAGCTCCACGAGCTCGAGCCCCTCGGACTCGACGGCGGGCCCGACGAGCTCGATGATCCTTTCGCGGTATGTGGGACTTTCCGGCATAGGGCTTTTGGCTTATGGCTTATGGCAATGGAAAATTCATCTTCAACAGGGCCTTACGCCTGACGCCCTTCGCCTTGCGCCTGCTTGTAAAATACAAAAAGCGGCATGTGGGACTTTCCGGCATAGGGCTTTTGGCTTAAGGCTTATGGCAATGGAAAATTCATCTTCAACAGGGCCTTACGCCTTATGCCCTTCGCCTTGCGCCTGCTTGTAAAATAAAAAAGTGGGCAAAAGGGCCCACTCGAATAGGAACCATTCGAATTTCGGGTGCTTTTCTAGCACAGAAAAAGCGGCGTTGCAAGCAAAAAAACGGGGCCCGGCGCGAGTCGCGAAAAATGCCGAAAGAGGCCGCGGCCAGTCCCCGGGCGGCGGAGGCGAGGCCGGAGAGCGGGGCGGACAAGAGACCCGTTACCGTTCCGGCGCCGGGGTGTGCGCGGCCATGGCCCTGCGCAGCCCGCGTCCCAGGGCGTCGACGAGCCCCTCGTCAAGGGCGCCCGTGTGCTCGTCCATGTAGACCTTGGCGATCTCCGTGGGGAGAACCAGGATCCGGGGGTCCCAGCCCGTCAGGCGTCGGCACAGCTCCCCCGCGCCGGTGAAGACCCTGTTCTCTTCCACGGTGACGGCGATCCCCGGGACTTCGATCCGTCCCAGCTCGCGCAGCCAAGCGTCGATCCGGCTGCCCCACCGCGGCCGATCGAGAAGGGCCGTGCCGAGATTGAACACGGGGGGGTTCGCGATCCCTTTCTCGACCTGGCGGGAGAGGTTGTAGGAGTGGATGTCATAGACGACGCAGAAGTCGAAGCGCTCCAGCAGGACATGGATGCAGCTGCCGGTAAACCGGTAGAACGCCTCGTGTTTTTCGAGGGACCGCTGCACCGCGGCCTCGGGCAGGGGGGCGCGGTAGACCTGCACGCCCCAGAACCGCTCCGCCGTCAGCGGCACGGCCTGCTCCGGGGGGCGATTCAGATCGTACTCGGCCCTCGAATCCAGTCCCCAGACGGCGTTGGCACTGCCCCGGATCATCCGGTCCGTGGCCGGGTCCTCCTCGCGGAGACGGTCCTTTTCCGAAATCCGCATCAGGGGCAGCAGTTCTTCGCGGACCCTGTGGCCGGCATGGACGGCCACGGCCAGCGCGGGCGCCGACATCTCCAGGTCGAAGGCGAACCCGCCGGCCGCACCCTCCCCCTGGAGCCGCTTCGTGCTCCGGAGCCGTTCGACAACGTCGGGGTCGAAGGGGACGGTCACGGTTTTTCCGCTCTTCCTTTATGAACCGAGTCCGTATCGCTCCAGGGCGGAGTGCACGATCAGGTGGAGCATGTTGCGGTACTCCTCCATGGGCCCGCCCGGGGAGGGATGGTACAGCGAGTAGATCTGCGGGCTCCAGCTCTTCACGGGCTTGAGTCCCGGGATGCCGTTGACCTCCATGACCCGCAGTCGACCCTGCGCATCGACGCGCATGTCGACGCGGACATGGTCCCAGCACTGCAGGGCGTCGGTGGCCTTCTTCGTCAGCGCCCGGGCCTCCTCGGCTCTCCGCTCGTCCGTGGGGATGCTGATCTTCGTCAGCCCCACCCCCCGGAGATCGCTTCGCAGGATCTGATGCTTGCCGAAGTGGGACCTGTCAACGGTGACGAGGCCGGGAAGGATCTCCTGCAGCCTCCCGTTGCCCAGCATGAGGACCGTGTACTCCTCGCCCGGAAGGAACGCCTCGATGAGGGCGGCCTGCTCGAGTTTCTCGTGGACGTAGCGGATGCGCTGCGCCAGCTCCACGGGGTTGTGGACGACGCTGTCGTCGCTGATCCCGACGGAGCGGGACTCGCAGTTGGGCTTGACGAAGGCCGGGTACTCGATGTCGGGCAGCGCACCGCCGGGGGCCACCAGGGTGAAGGACGGGACGAGCACGCCGTTTTCGTGCATGATCCGGTGCGTCTCGTATTTCTGGATCAGGTTTTTCATGGTCTGCGCGTTGGGCCCGATGTAGGGGATCCCCTTTGCATCCAGGATATCGGCGACCCACTCGGTGTTCTCTCCCAGGCCGATGATGTCCTCGCGCTGCGAGATGGAATACAGGGCGCTCCAGACGATGTCGTAGCTTCGGCCCGCGAGGGCCTTCAGGAATTCCTCCGTGGTCGTCACGTAGGCGATCTCCGCCGCCAGGTCGCCCGAGTTGAGCGCCCTGCACAGGGTCTCGGTCACCTTCATGTCGCCCCAGCCCTGGGCATCGCCGCCGGGGCCCGTCACGATCAGCACCTTCCGCATGCAGGTCTCTCCTTCGCGTCAGAATGTAAACAGCCCCGGGTCGTGCCGGTATCGTCTCAATGCCGCGGCCGCCGGGGGCGACGACGCCTCCAGCAGGCCCGCGATCGCCGCGATCTTTTCGTGGCTCCAGGCGATGCGGGAGACGACCTGCAGGTCGATCCGGGTCTCTCCCCGCCCCCGGGGGGCAAGCTCCTCCAGCACGGCCTCGCTCATCGCCCGGTTGGGGTCGAGAATCGCGATCGGCCCCTCGAAGCGGGCCCCCAGGGCCTCCTCGAAGAGGCGACGGCTGTAGCCGTAGTGCGTGCAGCACAGGGCGGCCGCGACGGGCCGGTGCCGGTCCGAGATCTTCCCGGCGGCCTGTCCCACGTACTCCTCGATCATCGCCCGCACGGTTGCGCCCTCGGGCGCCTTTTCGATCTCGCCGGCCAGCCGGTCGCAGGGCTGGCAGACGATGCGTCCCGCATCGATCCCGCTTTCGATGAGCCGGCTCCGATGGACGCCCGTCTCGATGGTGGTGGGCGTGCCGAAGAGGATGACCCGGCTCTCCGCCCGGGCTCCCAGGTAGGCGAGCATCTGCTCGACGCCGAAGCCGATGATGTCCGTGACCGGCACGGGGGCCTTTCGGCTGAACGGCGTGTCGGGGTAGAGGGCCGAGAGGGTGTTGCAGGCGATCAGGATCCGGTCGGGCCCGAAGCGGAGCATGGCGGCAAGGGCCCGGTCGAAGACGCGGATGCGCTCGGCCATGCCGGGCAGGCGGTTGTAGCCGCGGTCCTGCTCCGGCCAGGCGTTGAAATAGGTCAGCGCGGCGGAGCGGTGGCTTCGGCGCTCCTGCAGTCCGCGGACGATATCCGCGAAGATCGACAGGCCGCCCATGCCGGAGTCGGCGATGACCAGCGATAGGGATTCCCCTGCGCTCATTTCAGTGCGCTCCCTTTGCAGGCCGCTTTTTCGTCAGCCACTCGACGGCCAGGTCGTAGGCCCACTGCGGGGACTCGTCGATGGTGCCGTCCATGATCCGCGTCATCGCGTCGATCCAGTGCTCCCGGTGCTGCATGGTGGCAAGCCGGTTGCGCAGCATGGCGGCGCCCTTGGCCGGCTCCCGGTCCATCTTCGCAAGGATCATCTCGATCTCGTCGCGGAATCCCTTGATGCCCCAGTAACGCAGGAACCCGTGCCAGGCCTCCGCAACGCCCCCCGGCCGGGCCAGCGGAAGGGTGACCCTCTTCAGGGCGTCGAAGAACCGCGCCCGCTCGTCCCCTTCCAGCAGGCGCAGGCATCCGGGGCCGATCGCGTAAGGGACGAGTTCGATGTGGGCGACCCCGGCGTTCGAGACGCCGGCCTTCACGAGGTACCCCCGCTTGCGGTAGAGCAGATCGGTCTCCTGGTGGAAGACGAAGTTCCCCAGGCTGTAGCAGACGGGCACGCCGCCGAAGAACTGGAGGCCCTGCGGGACGTGGGCGTGGTGTCCGATGACGAGGTCGGCCCCGGCCTCGGCTGCGCGCCGGAAGGCCTCCGCAAGATAGGGCGGCGGGAAGGGGATGTACTCGACCCCGCCGTGGCAGACAACCAGGAGGAAGTCCACGCCAGGCCGGACGGTGCGGATGCTCTCCACGACGGCGTCCACGTCCCACCCGAAGACGCCGGGCCCGGAGACGGCGGCCGTCAGGTCCTCGCCCTCGCTGAAATTGACGATGCCGATCCGCACCCCCTTCACCTCGAGGATGAGGGGGCGGCGGGCCTCGTCGGGGGACATGCCCGCCCCGACGGTGCGGATGGAGTGATCTCCCAACAGTTCCAAGGTCAGCCGGAAGGCTTCCGTCCCGTAATCGAAGACGTGATTGTTCGCGAGCGTGACGGCCTCGAAGGGGACCGCCGTCAGCCCGCGGATGTGCTCGGGGCGGCCCTTGAAGACGGAGCCGCTCTTCCAGACCGGGGAGGCGTCCCCCGCCAGGGCGCACTCGAGGTTCACGATGCGCAGATCGGCCGCGCGCAGGACGGGCAGCGTATCCCCGTAGACCGACTCGGGCGTGCGGGCGACGATGTCGTCGAAGGCCCGGATGGGGGCCCAGTCGGCGGCGATGACGATCTCGGCCTGCGCCTGCGGGGCCAACCCGTTGACCCACCGGCCCCTGCCCCAGTCAAGCCCTTCCAGTCCTGCCCTTGTCATAGTCGTTTCGCCTGTCGGCCCTCTATCCCTTGCTCTTCGTCACCACCGCCTGCTGGGGCGCCTCGTTGACCTGCAGATGGAACACGTCGGGCCGGCTGTAGTGGCCGACGACGTCGAAGTCGAACTTCCCGCGGCCGATCTCGTTCAGGTCCAGCGTCGCCGTCAGGATGGTCTCCCCCTCGAAATGGGGGCCCGCGAGCACCTTGCCCAGGGGGCTCACGATGGCGCTTCCGCCGCGCATCAGCACCGAGTCGGGCGAGTCGCCGAGGGAGAGGCGCACGGTAGACGGGTATTCCTTCTTGCGGATGAACTGGCAGGCCGTCAGGACGAAGCAGCGCCCTTCCATGGCGACGTGCTGCATCGACGAAATCCACGTGTCCCGGTCGTCGGCGGTCGGGGCGCAGTACAGCGCGACGTCCTTCGCGTACATGGCCATCCGCAGCATGGGCATGTAGTTCTCCCAGCAGATGACCGATCCGATCTCGCCGTAGGGGCTGTCCACGGCCGTCAGGGTCGAGCCGTCGCCGAACCCCCAGATCATCCGCTCCAGCGCCGTCGGCATGAGCTTGCGGTGCTTGCCCAGCAGCGCGCCGTCGGGGCCGAAGAACAGCGCCGTGCAGTAGCAGGTGCCCATCTCCCGCTCGATGACGCCCATCACGACGTAGCACCCGTGCGCGGCGGCGGCCTCGCCGAGCCGCTGTGTCTGCGGCCCGGGGACCTCAATGGCCGCGTCGAGGTAAATCCGGAACTCTTCGCGCCCGACGGGATCGCGCGCGCCGACCACGAGGCCGTAGTTGAGCCCCTTCGGGTAGCCGACGATGAACGCTTCGGGAAAGACGATCACCTTCGCCCCGGTCGCGGCGGCCTCCCCGATCAGGCCAACGGCCTTGTCGACGCAGGCCTCCGCATCGAAGGGCACCGCCGCCGCCTGCACGATGGCCACCTGGACTGTCTTCACTTTTCCGGCTGACGTCATGTCCGCAAGCCTCCTGCGCCCGGCGGCCGGGGCGGCCTAACTGCCGATCCTGAAACGGGATTCACCGCCGCGAATTTGCCCGAAATCTTGCACAGTTTTCACAATCCGTCAACGGGCGAGTTCGGGGGAGGTCCAGGCGTTCCAGCTCGAAAGATTCCTACGGGTGTTGATAAAAAGAGGGACCCCGGACAGGCGGTCCCTAAAAAAAGGGGGTCTTCCGGGATTGTTGTGCATAAATTAGGGTGATTTTGGCTCTTTGATATACGAGGTGATGACCTTGAGCATCAGGTACTCCTCGTTGGTGATGCCGTACGCTCTGCGCTGGATGACGCGGATC